>MDTE01092146.1_pt1 | contig 26392 bp, 28 predicted proteins | sample 811231 | NCBI WGS metagenome assembly MDTE01 (sample SAMN05326651, study PRJNA326480) | marine metagenome | isolation source: seawater | place: Indian Ocean: Red Sea | collected 2010
ATCTTTAAAAGGTTCTTTATTTAAAAATTCCATTCCAAACATAATCATTCTTGCAACCCAAAAGAAAATAATATCAAAACCAGTTACCAAAACATTTCCAGGATAAAACTTATTTAATTCATAAGTTTTTTTTGGCCAATCTAAAGTAGAAAAAGTCCATAAAGCTGATGAAAACCAAGTATCTAAAACATCTTCATCTTGTGTAATTTTTACTTCTTTTTTATAATATTTTTTAGCTATTTTATTTGCTTCATCAGAATCATTTGCCACAAATATTTTGTTATCAGGTCCATACCAAGCAGGTATTTGGTGTCCCCACCACAATTGTCTTGAAATACACCAGGGTTGAATATTTTCCATCCAATTAAAAAAGGTTTTTTTCCATTGTAGGGGTACAAATTTAGTTTTGCCTAAATTAACTGCTTTTATTGGATCTTTAGAAAGATATTTAGCATCACAAAACCATTGGTTTGTTAACCATGGTTCGATAACTACACCAGACCTATCTCCGTAAGGAACTACCATTAATTGTTTATCTTCCTTAATTAATAAATTCATATTTTCTAATAATTCAAGTATTTTTTTTCTCGCTTCAAATCTATCCATTCCTACGAATTCTTTTGGACATGATGAATTCAATTTAGCTTCTTCATTAAAAATATTGATAAACTCTAAATTATGTTTTTTTCCAATTTCAAAATCGTTAAAATCGTGGGCAGGGGTGATTTTGACTGCGCCTGATCCTTTTTCTGGATCAGCATATTCATCTTCAATAATAGGTATTTTTCTGTCAGTGAAAGGTAGGTTGCAAAATTTACCTATTAATTTTCTATATCTTTTATCATTAGGGTTAACGGCTACTGCAGTATCACCAAGCATAGTTTCTGGTCTTGTAGTTGCAATAATTAAGAAATTCTTATCATCAATTGGATATTTTATATGCCATAAAGAACCCTCCTGTTCTATTTGATTAACTTCTAAATCGGAAATAGCGGTTAATAATTTGGGATCCCAATTAACTAATCTTTTATCTTTATAAATTAATTTTGCATTATATAAATCTACAAATGCTTTTTTAACAGCTTGGGATAAAACATTGTCCATAGTAAACTTTTCTCTAGACCAATCTGCGGAAGATCCTAATCTTTTTAGTTGATTATTAATAGTATTGCCGGACTCTTTTTTCCATTTCCAAACTTCTTTAATAAAATTTTTTCTACCTATATCTTGTCTTTTGATATTTTTTTTCAATAATTGATTTTCAACAACCATTTGTGTAGCAATGCCAGCATGATCAGTTCCTGCTTGCCACAAAACTTCCTTTCCCTTCATTCTATTGTATCTAATTAAAATATCTTGAATAGTAAAAGTTAATGCATGTCCCATATGTAAACTACCTGTAACATTAGGTGGTGGCATCATTATACAATATGAATCTTTAGATTTTTTTGGTTTAAAATAGTTTTTATTTTCCCAATTTTTATAAATTTTATTTTCAAATTTTAAAAAATCAAAATTTTTTTCAATTTTCATTTTTATTTTTTATATGTTTTTTCAAAATTGATGGCATTTTGCTATTTAACCAATTATTTAGACTCTCATCTAAAGTTTTTTCTATTTTTTCTTCAATAATTTTATTTATATCACTTTCATCCAATTTTTTTTTGTCATTTTTTAACGTTACTATTGTTCCGTCCTGATTAACTAATTTATCAAGAATTAAGACATCTTTATCTTCATTTGAATTCTCATTATCATTTAGAGCTTTTTTTATTACATCTAAAGTTTCAGAAATTTTATTATCATTATCTTTATTCATAATATAAAGAATTATATGGTTGGTAAATAATCACTAAATTCACTTATCAATTTTCCTTCTAGAGCTAAAATTTCAAAATATGTAATTAAAAGATTATTATTAATATCAAAACTTGATAAATACGAATCTAAAAGTAATTCTTCTTGATTAATCAAATCTGTAAAAGTTTTAATTCCTGATTCATATTCTTGTTTTACTATATCTAATAATATTGAATTGGATTCAATTTTTGATTTTGATGCAGTTAATTGTGATTGATAAATTTGATAATTATTTGAAAGAATGGAAGCTTGGAGATCAATGTCATTAATTTTATCACTTAATTTAAGTTCGTTTTGAATTAATTTTGATTGAAACTTTCTGATATCTGAATTTTCTATACCTTTTTGAAAAATAGGTATAGATAATTGAGCAGATATACTCCCAGATGTTGATTCAGTCCCTTTGGCAGAAACATCATCATTATAAGATAAATCTCCAGTAATATCTAATGAGGGTAATTTAACCTTTTTGTAAATTTCTAAATCTATTTTTGATATTTCTACATCAAATTCTAAACTTTTTATTTCATGATTATTGTCTAATGCATTATTTAAAATATCATCTTTATTTTTTTTATTATCAAATTTTAATAAATCTTGAAGGTTAACAGGTTCTAAACCAACTATTTGTTTAAATGTTTCTTTTCCTATTGTTAAATCACCTTTTGCAATAACTAAATTTGCATTGGCATTTTGAAAAGAAGATTCAGCATTTTTTAAATCAGATAGAGTTGAGACTCCTAATTCATATTTCTTTTTAGCATCTTCATTAATTTTTTTTATGACTTGAAAGTTTTTTTCAGTAACTTCAAGTGATTTTTCATATAATTTTACAGTCAAATAACCCCTGATTGCACTTAAAATAAGCTCATTTAATGTAAAATTAAAACTTTCAAGTTGTTTATCAAATAATAAAAGTGATTTTTCTAATTCTAAGTTATTTCTTCCTCCATTGTAAAGATTTTGTTTAACAGTCAAAGAATAGGTATCAGATAATTTATCTGTGGTGGTGGTAGATCCCCCTGTTTTAGTTTCAGTTGATGATTGTTTCTCTGTTAAAGTCAAATTTATATCAGGTTTAAAATTACCATATGCATTTGCAATTAATTCTTTTGATTCATTTATTTCTTCAAGTCCTATTTTAACTTTAATATTATTTTCAACAGTATTTTTTATTGTTTCTGTAATATTCAATGCATTTAGGTTGTTAGAATTGAATAAAGTTATAAATAATATTGTTATTAAATATTTTTTCATTTTAAAATACAAACTTATTATTTTTCAAAAAAATTGATTTAGATTCGCTAAAAGAATCAAATAAAAATTCTTTATAATAAATTTCACTGTTTTTTATCAATTTAAAACCCTTTGACAAATTGTCATTAATTCTTTCAATCGATACCAACCTTCCATTAGTTGGATTTATTTGTTTTTTAATATTATTGGGTATAAAATCAATGATATGATCAATAAATATTAAATCATAATGAGATTTTTGATTAAATCCTTTATATAAATCTTCTTTATAAGCAGATACATTATTCATAGAAAAATTCTTAATATTTTTATTTAAAATTTCAAATAAAATTTTGTCATCTTCTATAGCAGTGACTCTATTTGCTAATTTTGATAAAAAATTTGTTACATACCCAGTCATAGCTCCAATATGAAGAATATGGTCCAGTTTAGAAATTTTTGAAGATTGAATTAATTGAGCAATGTGTAGGTTTGAAAGATAAGATTTATTATTATCAAAATTAATTTCATTATCAAAATATGCATATTTTTTATGATTTTCTTCCAAAAAAAGTTCTTTTTCAATAGAAGAAAAAAGAGATATCAAATCATCATCATTAATATTATTTGGTCTAATTTGAGTATCAACCATAATCTTTCTTGCGTCTGAATAATTCATAAATTTTATAATTTAAATGATTTTAAGTTATTATATCATTTATTTATTAATTAAATATTAATTTTTTGGCAGATTTACTTGGTTAAAAATTGTAAAATATTGACTTCTCTATGGTTAAATAATAATAGTTCGTTTTTGGCCCGATGGCAGAGTGGTTATGTGGAGGACTGCAAATCCTTTTACAGCGGTTCGATTCCGCTTCGGGCCTCCAAAAAAGTCTTGTTTTTAGGATTTTTTTCTTTATTTAGATTTGAAACAATCCCGAGTAGCTCAGCGGTAGAGCAGTTGGCTGTTAACCAATTGGTCGGCGGTTCGATCCCGTCCTCGGGAGCCACTATTTTTATATAATTGACACATTGTTTTCAACATTATCAAATGTAATTTTCTTGCATTGATTAAAAAAATTTCTTTTTTTCACATAGTGAAGATCTTCATCTTTAAGCAAACTTACATCTGAAAACAGTTCGCATACGTGTTGTAGTTTTTTATCAAAATATGCTGTTTTAAATATTTTTATAGGTGTTTTTATTTTTCTTTTTTATCTGGCACGAAATCTTTGCCGAATATTTTTTTGTATTCTGCTTTGGTTTTTGCTAAAAATTCATCAATTTCTTTTTGTCCCCATTCACCACTTGTTATTTTCTTTTTGATATTATCCATTGCTTTTTTGGCAAGAGCATCTGCTTTTTTTGTTCCATATATGGTATTAGGATCGTCTGGCATATTCATTATATAAATGAAATATTATAATAATGCAAATGTGTTCTTCAGGAGTCATTATTTTCTATATATTGGTCTTGTTAAGCAAGTTGGGCCACCTTCAGCTTTTATACATAATTCATTTCCATTAAAAAGGTTTAAAGTACAACCTTTATTCAACAGTAATTCATTAGTTTTGGGATAGCCATTCATTAAAACTAAATTTTTAGGGGATAATGCAAGTATATTTACAATTAAAGTTTTGCTAATTTTATATTCATCTTCAGGAATTTCAATAAATTTAATTTTGTTTTGATCCAATATATCAAAAAATTTTTTATTTAAAAATTTTGTATATCCTATAATTAAATTTTCATCTAAAACAGATAGCGCGGACATTAAATGAAAACAAGAATTATGATTATCAAATTTTGGTAAATCAATTACCGAGGTTTGAATGTTGAATTTATTTAAAATATTTCTAAGTTCATTTATGCCATTTTCATTAGTTCTTTGACTCCTTCCAATTAAAAGGAATTTTTCATTTACCCAAACACAATCACCGCCTTCAACAGTAGCATTGGGACTTAATTTTCCAACAATTGGAATTTCAAGTGATGTATATAAGTTATTATGAAATTTAGTTTCATCTTTTCTCAAAGACTTTCCCATATTTAATATTATTGCACCTTCTTTAATTACCAGTGAGGGATCGTGAGTAAAAATAGAATCGCATAATTCCATATTTTCATCTGATATTTTTAATTCAATAATTTCTGTTCCAAAGTTTTGAATTATTGACTTAAATTCAAAATAATTTTGTTCAATCAATTTTTGATCTAAAGAAAATTCATAATTCCATTTTTTATGATCTACTTTAGACATCAACGAAAGTGGCTTTTGCATTAAAACAGATTTTAATTCAGAATACATATTTTGAGCTCCAAATGTATTCATAAAATAGTTATTTATTTATGATGAGAAACCATAAGTTTCTTTTCAACACTAAGACTATAGCGAGATAAACCGAAGCAGAAAATAAAAAAGCATACAGCAGAAAAAATGTATCCTTCAAATGGGAATCCCATCCAATCAGGATTAGACATACTAGTAAACACTGTTAAAAGTAAGTCCATCAAGCTTATTATAGAGACTAGTGTAGTGTCTTTAAACAATCCGATAAATGTATTAACAATTCCTGGAATAACTATTCTTAATGCTTGGGGCATAATGACTAGTGACATCATTCTCCAATATCCTAGTCCAATTGATTGCGCGGCTTCATACTGACCCTTAGGTAATGCTTGAAGCCCCCCTCTTACAACTTCAGCCATATAAGCACCGCCAAAAATGGTTAATCCAACTATACATCTCAAAAGATTGTCAATTTCTACACCTTGAGGAACAAATAATGGAAACATTACTGCGGCAAAGAATAAAACAGTTATTAATGGTATGCCCCTCCAAAATTCAATAAACATAATTGATAAAGCTTTTACAACTGGTAATTTTGATCTTCTTCCTAATGCAAGTACAATACCTAAAGGAAGTGCGAAAATAATTCCAATTAACCCTAATAATACTGTTAAAAAAGCCCCGCCCCACTTATGTGTGCTAACACCTTCTAATCCAAGTTGTTCATTACCAATTAAAAGAAAAAATGCAATTATAGGGTAGCCAACAAAAAGGAAAATTCCTACATAATGCTTTTTTTTGAAATTTGGAATAAAGAACAAAGCAATGGAAATAACTAATATAATAAATGTCAGATTCACCCTCCATTGAAGTTCATCAGGATAAAAACCATATGTAAAGAAATTTAACCAAACTTTAATATATAACCAGCAAGCTCCTGCTCTAAATTTAACTTTATCTTCATCATACCATTCGCAAACAAATCTATCGTCACCTGTCCAAACTGCGTCTAATATTGCCCATTGAAAAAAAGGAGGAACTACAAGATATAAAATATATAAACCTAAAATTGTGAAAATTGCATTATACCAAGTTGAAAATAAGTTTTTTTTAATCCAGCCAAGTATTCCTAATTTTATAACGGGTGGTTTTTTTACTGCATCTGACATATTATCTATCCTTTAATGCCATAACACTGTTATACCAATTCATTAAAAGCGATATTGATAAACTTAAGGTTAAGTAGACTGACATAGTCATTGCAAGAATTTCCACTGCCTGACCAGTTTGCATAAGAGCAGTTCCTGCAAATACATGGACTAAATCAGGATAAGCAATGGCAACAGCTAGAGATGAATTTTTAGTAAGGTTTAAATATTGGCTTGTTAAAGGTGGAATAATGACCCTCATAGCTTGAGGAATTATTATTAATCTCAGTATCTGTCCTGGAGTTAATCCTACAGCAGCAGCAGCTTCTCTCTGACCCTTACTAATTGCTAATATTCCAGATCTTACATTTTCTGCAATAAATGCAGCTGTGTACATTGATAGAGCCAAAAGTAGTGCAACTAATTCAGGTATCAATCTAAATCCACCTTTGAAATTAAATCCTTTTAAAACTGGTTGCTCCCAAAATAATGGAAAGTTATTTAAATAAGAAACAATAAAAATAGGAATAATGAATATTATTAATGATGTAACAAATATTGGAAATTGTTTGCCAGTAATATTTTGTCTTTTTTTTGCCCAAATACTAGTTGCAATAATTGTTATTATAGAAAATATTCCAATAAGCAAAACCGAATTAAAACCGGCTTCTGGCACAGGTTTTGGAATAAAGAGTCCTTTTAAGTTTAAAAAGAAACTATCTCCAAAATTAAAACTACTTTTTGCCCTTGGGAGAATTCTTAATACAGCATGGTACCAAAAAAAAATTTGAAGGAGTAAGGGAATATTTCTTATAACTTCAATATAACTTCCACAAAAAGTTGAAACAAGCCAATTATCAGATAATCTTCCTATACCTATTAAAAATCCTATTATTGTAGCAAAAAATATTCCTAATACTGCAACTAATATCGTGTTTAATATCCCGACTATAAATGCATTAAAATAAGTTGAAGAACCTGTGTGATCAATAAATGGCAAATAACCGATATCAAACCATGATGTCTCCCACAAAAAATCAAATCCATGTGCTATTCCATTTGCAGTCATATTTGTAGCAGTGTTGTTTACTACCCACCAAATAAAACTGATCACCAAGATCATTACAATAGACTGAATCACAAAAGATCTGAATTTACCACTTTTAAATAAATCTTCTTTTGGAGCTTTAACTGTATTTATATTAGTATTTATATTCATTATAAAAAAAATATGCTCGGTATATTATACCGAGCATATAATAATTTTAAAGTATTTTAATGCTTATCGAATAGGTGGCGCGTATAAAAGTCCACCATTTTTCCAACCAGCATTTGGCGATCCATCTCTAGCTAATTGTAAAGGAGTGTTCATACCAACATGACGTTCGTACATTTCTCCATAATTTCCAACTAGTTTGATTGCATTATAAGCCCATTCTTTACCTAGGCCTAAGTGCGCACCAGTATCACCTTCTACACCAAGAATTCTTTTCCATTCAGGAGTAGCATCAGCATCATTTTTTACTGAATCAACACTTGAAGAATCAACTCCTAATTCATCTGCAGTAATTAATGCATTAAGTACCCAGAAAACAATATCTGACCACGGCTCATCACCTTCTCGAGTAACAGGTCCTAATGGTTCTTTAGAAATAGTTTCTGGTAATACCATATGATCATCTGGTTGAGCAGTTTTTGTTCTTTGAGCAGCTAAACCTGATTTATCAGTAGTGTGTACGTCACAACGACCTGAATCATATGCAGCTACAACTTCATCTGCTTTTTCAAAAACAACTGGTTCATAGCTCATGCCATTAGCTCTAAAATAATCAGCTAGATTTAGCTCAGTAGTAGTACCAGTATTTACACAAACACTAGCGCCATCTAATTCTAATGCACTTGATACACCAAGTGATTTTCTGACCATAAAACCTTGACCATCATAGAAATTAACGCCATTAAATGTTAAACCAATTTTTGCATCACGAGATAGTGTCCAAGTAGTATTTCTTGAAAGTATATCGTATTCACCTGCAGTTAATTTAGTAAAACGTTCTTTTGCAGAAACAGGAAAATATTCAACTTTATCTGCATCACCGAAGATAGCAGCTGATACAGCACGACAAACATCAACGTCAATACCTTCCCAGTTACCATTTGCATCAGGATTAGAGAAGCCAGGTAAACCTTGACTCACTCCACATCTAACGTGGCCCCTGCTTTTAGTATCAGAAAGTGTATCTGCAATTGCAGATGAACCAACAGAAAGAACTAAAACAGAAGCAAATATTTTAAGTATATGAGAAATTTTCATATTTATTTCCTCCAATTTAATAATATTATTAATCTAGTGATGTAATGCTCTAAGATAGCAAAATGATCAACATTTTTTTTATTATTTCTTCAATAATTAAGATATGTTATAATTAATAGATATAGTGTAGATTTTATTTAATAGTACAAGATATAGTAAATGAATTGGTTTATTGTAGTATATTTTTTAGTTAATGGTTCGTGGATAGAGGCTGATAGACTTGGAAAAGAAGGATGGTCGCCAATTTCACAACCAAACTTTGAAGTATGTATGGAAAAAATTAATGAAACAAATGAAAGGTTTGAGAAAATTGCTGAATATAAAAAAATTGAAAAAGATATTCTTTTTAAATGTGAATGTAGAATAAATATTGAAAATCCAGATGAAATTAACTGTAAAGATAGAAATTGGATACAAAAATTTTTAGATAAATTAAAATTATCTTAGTGTGAATTATGCTTTTTATACAAGACTCATATATTAAAGAATTTGAAGCCAAAATAATTTCATATGAAAATCATGAATTAATTTTAGATAATACAGCTTTTTACGCAAAAGGAGGAGGACAACCAGGTGATATTGGTCAAATTGAAGTTGATAATCAAATGATCAATATAATTGATACGATGAAAAAGGGTAATTCTATTTTGCATATTACTAAAGAAAATATTCAAAAAATTAATAACAATAATATCAGAGGATTCTTAGATTGGGAAAAAAGATATAAAAATATGAGAATGCATACTGCATTGCATTTACTGTGTAGTATAGTTCCATATGGAGTCACAGGTGGTCAAATTAACTATAATAAAGGGAGATTGGATTTTGATATTGATGACAAAAAAATAATCGAAAAAGAAGAAATTCAAGAAAAATTAAATAATTTAATAATGGAAAACCATAAGATAGAATATCAATGGATTACTCTAAATGAGTTAGATCAAAACCCTGAATTAGTTAGAACAATGTCTGTTAAACCACCAAGAGTAAGTGGTGAAATTAGATTAGTTAAAATTGGCAATATTGATATCCAACCATGTGGAGGAACTCATGTAAACTTAACTTCAGAAATAGAAAAAATATCTGTCACAAAAATTGAAAACAAAGGTAAAAAAAACAAAAGAGTAAATATAGAAATTAACTAATGATTTAAAATTTGGCTTAAGAATAATTTTGTTCTATCACTATCAGGATTATTAAAGAACTTATCTGGATTTGCTTCTTCTACTATATTACCTTCATCCATAAAGACCATTCTATTTGCTACTGTTTTCGCAAAGCCCATTTCATGGGTAACAACAATCATAGTCATTCCATCATTTGCTAATTGAATCATAACATCTAAAACTTCTTTAATCATTTCAGGATCTAAAGCAGATGTTGGCTCATCAAACAACATAATTTTTGGATTCATTGCAAGTGATCTAGCAATTGCTACTCTTTGTTGTTGACCACCAGATAATTGACCAGGAAATTTATTTGCTTGTTCAGGAATTTTAACTTTCTCTAAATGAACCATTGCTAAATCTTCTGCCTCTTTTTTTGGCATTTTTCTAACCCATATAGGTGCTAAAGTAATGTTTTCTTTAACAGTTAAATGGGGAAATAAATTAAATTGTTGAAATACCATACCAACTTCTTGTCGAACTATATCAATATTTTTTACGTTTCCTGTAAGTTCTGTTCCATCAACAACTATTTTTCCTTCTTGATGTTCTTCAAGCCTATTAATACATCTTATCATAGTTGATTTTCCTGATCCTGATGGGCCACAAACAACAATTCTCTCTTTTTTGTCTACTGATAAGTTAACATTTTTTAGTGCTTGAAAATCTCCAAACCATTTACTTACATTTTCAAGAAGTATTATTTGATTATTTGACATTGTTACTCTTATTTATTACATTTTTAATAATTTCCAAACAAAAAAATTATTTTTATTTAAAAGGGGGAGAGTAAAGTAATCCGCCATTTATCCAAAGATTGTTCAAACCTCTTTTAGTTCCAAAAATTGTATTAGTTCCAATATTTTTCTCATAAATTGTAGAATAATTACCTAATTCTTTTATTATATTGTATGCCCATTTATTATCTAATTCCATCATATCACCGTAATTTCCAACCTCTCCTAACAATCTTAGAACCTCAAAATCTGAGGAATTCAATTTTTCTTGAATGTTATGAGGAGTAATTGATTTTTCTTCAGCTATAATTAAAGCGTTTATTGTCCATCGAATTACATCAGCCCAATTACTATCATTATGTCTAACCAAAGGACCGAGTGGTTCTTTGGAAATGATATCTTCTAATAATGAATGATTGTTTGAGTCTCCTATTTCTAATCTTGAAGATGATAATACAGATATATCTCCAGATAAAACATCACAATTATTATTGATATATAATTTCATAGACTCATCAAATGTATCTGCAGGAACTGTTTTATATTTAAGATTATTTTGTTCAAAATAATGTTGAATATTTAATTCAATACTAGATCCAGACACAACACAAATAGAAGAATTATCAAGTTCACTAATTTTATTTACTTTAAGTGAGGTTGGTATCATAAAACCTTGACCATCATAAAAATTAATTCCTGTAAATTCAAATTCTAAATTAACATCCCTACTATAACTCCATGTTGTATTTCTAATCAAAACATCTATTTCACCTAACGCTAAAAGAGGAAAACGAGATCTTGAACTAGTAGGAATAAAATTTACTTTATTTGAATCATTAAATATGGCTAACGAAATAGCTCTACAAAAATCAGTATCAAATCCTCTCCAAATTCCTTCGTCATCAGGTGATGCAAATCCTGGAAAATTTTCTGCAACCCCGCAGTTTAAATAGCCTCTATTTTTAACAACATCTAGAGTACCTGCAATAACAGAAAAAGATACAAAATGAATGAAAATCAATATGATTATAGTGATTATTTTCATATTTAATTTTTAATTTAATAATAAACCAAAGTATATTAAAATATAGTATAATTCATAAAGAATGAAAATAAAAACACAATTAAATAGATTGGGAAGAAATTCAAAAAAACAAAAAGGATTTGTTAATTCTCCAATTTATAGAGGATCCACAATAGTTTTTGATAATTTTGATAAATATTTTAGAGATATTACAAGTAAAAATCATGAAAGTTTATATGGATTAAATTCAACACCACTAAGTGACAATTTAGAAGAATCTATAAAAAAATTATATAATTGTGATTCAGTAGTAGCGGTTTCTTCTGGTCTTTCATCAATCTCAGTAACTTTTTTAGCTTTATTAAAAAGCAATGATCATATTTTAGTTACAGATTCTTTATATTCACCTACTAGAGAATTTATAAATAAGAATTTAGTAAAATTTAATATTTCTGTAGATTATTACGATCCTGAATTGCCTCCAAAAAACTTGCAAAAATTAATAAGAAAAAATACTAGATTTATTTTTATTGAGTCTCCAGGTACCGCAACTTTTGATATACAAGATATTCCAGAAATTGTTAAAATTGCTAAAAAAAACAATATCGCTACAATTGCAGATAACACATGGGCTTCATTTCTTTATTGCAATCCATTTAAACTAGGTGTTGATATAGTAATAGAAGCAGCTACAAAATATATCAATGGTCATGCTGATATCTTATTAGGTTTAATTGCTTCAAATAAAAAATTTTCTAAACAAATTAGATCAACAGCAAAAGGTTATGGCATAAATAGTGGTTCTGAAGAATTATATTTATCTATTAGAGGTTTAAGAACAATGATGTTAAGAATTGAAGAATCGCAAAAAAATGCATTAATTCTTGCAAGATACTTAAAAAATCATAAACTTGTATCTAAGGTATTACATCCAGCAATAAAAACTCATAAAAATCATAAAATTTGGAAAAGAGATTTTAGAGGAAGTAGTGGATTATTTGGAATTGAAATGAAAAAAAAATATTCAAAAAATCAGTTAAAAAAATTTTTTAATAAATTGAAAATTTTTGAACTTGGATATAGCTGGGGTGGTTATGAAAGCTTAATTACATTTCCTAGTCTAGAGGAAAGAAAAATAAATATATATAAAGGCTCTATTTTTAGAATTCATTGTGGACTAGAAGACATAAAAGATTTAAAGTCGGATATGGAGAATGCTTTAAAAGCACTCAATGAATAATCTTGAAAAAATAAAATTTAATCCTGAAGGATTAATTCCTGTAATCATTCAACAATTTGATACAAAAGAAGTTTTAATGCTTGCTTGGATGAATAAAGAATCATTAGAAGAAACATTGAAGACCAACAAAACCTGTTTTTGGTCTAGATCAAGAAAAAAATTATGGAGAAAAGGTGAAACTTCAGGAAATACACAAGAGGTAAAAAATATTAAAATTGACTGTGATAATGATACTATAATTATAAATGTAAATTCAAAAGGTCCAGCATGTCATACAGGTAAGAATTCTTGTTTTTATAATAAAATATAAACTTATGTTTGATTTATATTTCTACATTACTGCAATACCTGCAGTTATTTTATTTGGATTATCTAAAGGTGGTTTTGCTGGACCTATAGCAATACTGGCTGTTCCATTAATGTCTATGTCAATTAGCCCAATTATTGCTGCAGGTATAATGCTGCCCATTTTAATTTTAATGGATATTACAGCATTATTTTTTTATTGGAAAAAATGGAAATTAGAAATTGTTAAAATAATAATTCCCCCGTCCTTAATAGGAATTTTAATTGGCTCTGTTACTTTTTCATATATTTCTGACGATGGAGTAAGAATAATTATAGGTTCAATAGCATTATTATTTATATTATTTACGATCATGCAAAAAGGAAGTCTTGTTATAAGGCCAACAAAAAACAAAGGGATTTTTTGGTCTACTATAGCAGGTTATACTAGTTTTTTGATTCATGCGGGTGGACCTCCTTTAAACTTTTATTTATTACCTCAAAAAATGGACAAAACGATATATGTTGGAACTTTTACATTAGCTTTTGCAATAATTAATGCGGTTAAATTAATTCCTTATTATTATCTAGGACAACTTGAAGAAAAATATATGATAACATCTCTAATTTTATTACCCTTGGCGCCAATAGGAATTATCATAGGTTATTATTTACATAAAAAAGTATCTGAAAAAATTTTTTACAATCTTATTTATTTTTTTTTAGCACTAGGCGGAATTAAACTTATTTATGATGGAATTTTTTAATTTTTTTTTTAAAAGTTGTTTTATAATCAGCCCTCTTATTTTTTCTTAATCCAAAAGGTCCTGGTATATAAATTGTCATTGTATTTGTATTAGGTTCAAGATCTACTCTATGTAAATGATCAGCTGATCTAAAACCAATATATCCTGGTGGTCTCCAAAATTTACCCTTTATTGTTGTTTCCCAATATCCACCTTTAATTATTATAGTTATATATGGACACGTATGATTATGAACTCCTTCACCGTGATCATTATCAAGCATTTTATGAACAATTATATTAAAAGGAAACCATCTAGGTCTTTTTCTAAAAAGTATATAATATCTCTCCATCCATGGTTTAGCTTTATTAAATTGTGGATGTGAAGGACCGCGATCTAATACAATTTTTTTGCGACCAATTTTTTCTAAAAAATTCAAAAACATAAATTTGTAGTAATTTTAAATTAATTTTTCTCAATAAAATTCAACCAATTATATAATTCTTTATTTCTAATATTTGAGTTTAATATATCTTCACCAATTTCAAGATAATCATCATATTTGTTGTTTTGATAAATATTTTCCATTGAATTTATAGTTTTATCTGCGTCATTTTGATCCTTAAAAATATTTTCATTTATTAGCATTGATTTTCGTGCAACTAAAATTCTAGACATAATATTAAAATTAAATTCAGGATGGTATTGAGTTCCCCAAAAGATCGCATCTCCTCTTTTAAATGCTAAGGCTTGAATTTTACTATGATTATTACTTGATAAATGAATAGAATCATTAGGTATAGTATCAATTTCATCTAAATGAGAGCAAAAAGCATCAAATTTAGATTTTTTATTTATGTACATAGGGTGATTTTTTCCATTTTCATTTAATGAAATATCTCTAGCAAAAATCATTTCTCTACCATTGGGTGATTTTTTTACAGATCCCCCAGCAGCAACCACATAAACTTGCATGCCCCAACAGCTTCCAAAAATTCTAGCCTTATATTTAAGTGATTCTTTTGCCAATTCAATTTGATTAACAATTGGAGGAGTTAAGTCATAAATATTTAAACTACTACCAGTCCAAACTATTCCATCAAAATCTTTTAAAGATACTCCTGTAGGGAGATAATCATCTTTTTTTCCAGGATGAATAGTTGTAACATCTAATTCATTATCTATAGATTTTAAAGTATTAGAATAATGTTCAAATGCATCAATACAATCAGCATCATGAAGACTTTTCCAGCCATCATAATCATAACCATCAACCATTAATATTTTGCGCGACATTAATTAAATAAATATTATAATTAATTGATTAAATAATTATTACAAGATGAAATTGGCCCGCCCTCCAAGACTCGAACTTGGGACCCTCGGTTTAGAAAACCGATGCTCTATCCACTGAGCTAAGGGCGGATTATAAATCAAGGAATTAATAACAAAAAAACATTAAAAATACTAGGTTTTTGAATTAGTTATATTCAAATAGTGGAATAATTTTCATTGTATTTACATTAATAAGACCTTTATCTGTAAGCCTAAATTCAGGTATGACAGACAGTGGTATAAGATTAAATCCCATATATGGAATTGAACATTTATATTTTTTCCATATTTTTTTAAAATATTTTGTTTCTTTAGCAACAATATTTGCTCTTTTGTCAGATAATAATCCTGCGATTGGGAGATCCACTTTGGATATTATTTTTTCATTTTCTATAATTATGATGCATCCTTGAGTTTTAATTATTTCTTTCAAAACTTTATTCATATCTTTTTCATTTGTTCCTGCAATGATTATATTATGAGCATCATGTCCTACACTACTTCCAACGGCTCCGGATTTTAAATTGAAATTTTTTATTAATCCATATGAAATATTAGACGTTTTGCCATGTCTTTCAATAACAGTTAAATGCGTTAAATTATATTTTTTTATAAATTTAGGCCAATTATCAAACTTTTGTTTAATAAATAATTTTTCTTGTTTTGTTATTATTCCTGGTAATTCAGTTTTTATTAGATTAATTGAAACAGGAGTTTTAGGAATTTTTGGCAAAAGACCACTTACCGATTTTACTTTAACTGTCTTATATGCTTTCCTTGGATATTTATATCTATTGTATTCAAGTTGTTTTTCTAAAGTATTTGTTATTTTCTTATTTTTTACAACAAGATGACCTCCAAGCCATGTGTTTTGAACTTCATATTTATCATTTAACAATACAATATCTGCCCTTCTACCACCTCCAATAGCCCCATAATCTTGATCAATATTATATCTCTCAGCAGGATGTAATGAACCCATACTCCAAGCAGAAAAAGGGGTAATTTTATTTCTTATTGCCTGTCTCGTTACCCAATCTAAACCAAAGTTAAACAAATCATCAGCATCTCTGTCATCAGTACAAACACATATTCTTTTATTGCTAACATTCATTTCAGTAATGACTTTAATTGCTTCTGGGAGACTGTGCCAAGGAGTTTGAGGATTACCACCTCTTAAAAAAATCCATAAACCAGAATCAAGTAAATCAGATGTGAAATATTTTTCCTCTGATTCATGGGTATCGGTTATACCACTAGCCGCATAAGCTCCTACAAAGTTTCTGCCAAAAATATGTCCTGATATCGGTTTTTTCCTTTTTAAGGATTCAGAAATAATTTTATGACTATTTTTATCACCTTCAGAAACAGATACAAAATCCATTTTTTCTCCTAAAGCCAAAGCTTCAGGCCATTGATCAAATATTTTTGCAATTTTATCACTAGTTAAATTTCCTCCTGCAGTTTCAATATATTTATTTGTTGCCGGTATTGTACTAGGAACTGTAAGAAAAATAGATAATGGAGATTTTCTACAATCTTTTAACATCCATTCTATTCCATCTACATCACACACATTACCTATTTCATGACTATCACAAAAAATAGTTGTAGTTCCATTTAATAAAGCTGGCTCTGCATATGCACATCCTGTCATCATACTACTTTCAATGTGCATATGTGGATCTATTAAACCAGGAGCCAATATACCACTTTGCGCATCGTAAATATCGACATCTTTAAATTTTTTTTTACCTTCACCATTTTCTTTTATTGCAGCAATTCTTCCATTTGAAATCCAAATTTCTCTATTTTTAAGAAGCCGTTCACTATAAACTGATAATAATCTTGAATTGCAAATTATTTTATCTGGTTTAATCTTTCCTGAGGCTACATTAGATAAAATTCTGCTAGTCTTATATAATGGTTTTACTGAGAAACGATTAATCATTTATAGATTTAATGTGTCCAAGGTTCTTTTTTTTTATATGAAAAATTATCTGAATAGTTTTTTGGTTTTATTTTTCTTTCTGAATTTTCAATAACTTCAAATTGGCAATTTTTTTCTTTTGCCCAATTTATTGCTGATTGTTTATTGTTAAAAAAAAGTTTTACTTGTTCTTTTGTATTATTAGATATATTCCATCCCATTAACGGGTCTTTTTCAAAATTTTCATCAGGAACAAATTCTACAATCCATTTTTTTGTTTTTCCTCTACCTGATTGCATAGATGTTTTGGAAGGTTTATAAATTTTAAACACCATCAAATTCCATAAGAAAATTAGTCTTGATATCTAAATCTTGTAATTTTTTACTTCCACCAAGTTCAGGTAAATTGATTATAAAACCTGCTCCTATTATATTTTTATCATCAAAATTCTTGATTAAATCAATTGCAGCTAAAACAGTCCCTCCAGTAGCTAATAAATCATCAATAATTAATAAATTTTTGTGATGATCTAAAGCATCTTTATGTATATGCATATCAGTAGAACCATATTCTAAAGTATAAGTAACTTTAAAAGTTTCTCCTGGAAGTTTATCTGGTTTTCTTAAAGGTATAAATGCAGTTTTTAAATTATAAGCTATTGCTCCAGCCATTATAAAACCTCTTGATTCAATGCTTAAAATAGCATCAATTTTTTCATTTCTCCAAGGTTCAGTCATTTCATTTATTACTTTATTGAAATGTTTTGAATTTTGAAGAAGAGTAGTAATATCTCTAAATTTTATCCCTTTAACAGGATAGTCTAATATAGTTCTAACATACTCTTTCATGAAATTAAATTAATCTCATTGACATTAAAAATTGAGATTGGTGCAAAATTTTTCGAACAATCATATGATTTAGTATATGGATACTTTTTATAACTTTCAATAATTTTTCCTTCAATACCAAGTTGCTTTTCAAACATAGATATCATTAATTTATTTGGATTTGCATGTGGCGCTACTGATCTAATATATTTAATATTTTGATCTATGTTAAGAGGATTGATTTTGCATATGATAAATGTCGCTACTGCCATTGATCTTGAAACTCCACACCAACAATGTATTACAATAGGCTTTGACATATTCCAACTTTTCACAAAATTTACAATTTTATCAATATGTGCATTGTTTGGTAAAATTTGATTAGTGAGGGTGTTTTTTTCTAATAAATTTTCAGTTCTATGAATTAAATTATCTTTTCTAACTTCTATAATATCATCAAATCCTAAAGTTAAATGATTTAAAACTCCTTTAGGAGTTGGTGGTTCAAAACCTGGATCTATAACTGAAATTAAATGTGAGGGATTTGTAGTTTCACAAACTTCTAAATGATCCTTTAATGAAGTTACTATTATCATATTAAAATAAAGGGTGGATAATAAGTTATTTCCACCCTTTTTTATTTTTTTTATTGAGCGATTGAATCAGCTAAAATTGCATTTGCTTCTTTATTTAATGCATTTAAAGTTGATTGAATATCGTCGCCATTAATTATAGCTGCATAAGCTTTTTCAACCTCGCCTCTTACAGAATAATAACCTGGGACTGAGGGTTCGCCTTTACCGTATTTTATAAAGCCTAAGGTTCTATTATATTGTGGTGAAGAAGATCTCATTTCTTGAATTAAGGGGTGATTTGCTGATGATGTTCTTACAAAACCGTAACCACTTTCTGTTGACCAAACAGCTGAATTTTCAGTATTTGAAATATATTTCATCCACTGATATGCAGCAACCATTCTATCAGCGTCACCGGTATTACCCATAATTAAACCTCCACCATATAAATTTAAAACTGGCTCTGGTGTTGTATGAGGTACACTGGTAACTTCCCAAGCTCCGTTGTATCCTCCCTCAATTGCTTGTTGATAATATGTTATTCCCGAAGTTGATCCTAATGAAAACATAACTGATCCTGATCCAAGATATTGTTGATCACTATATTTACCTCTTGTAACTTGAGCACAACCTTTACTAGACATTCCTTGAATAAATTCCATAGCTTTGATTGCCTCAGGACTATTATAAATATATTGACCTTTATTATAATCAAAAACGTCACCGCCATGAGCAAAAACCCAAGCTGCAAAATTACTCGCATCTGTATCTATCTCATATCCCATACTTGGTGACTCTTCAGTTCTGCCACTAAAGACGCTATTAGTTGCTGCGCAAGCAATTTCTGCAAATTCAGAAGGCGTCTTAGGTTCACTTAATCCTAATTCATTTAACCAATCTTTATTGTAGTATACAAGTTCAAGTGATTTACCTACTTCATGTAATAATTTTGGATTACCGTCAAAATAAGGAGAAAAACCTACTGTCCAATTAGCTCCCCAATCAGCAATATCCTCTTTAGTAACTCCCCATTTGGGACTATTAGCTAAAGGTGTTTGATCAATAGCTGCAGTTATTATGAACATATCAGCAGCAGCATTTCCATATCCTCTTGCGACGTCTGCTATATCTTTTGTGCCTGCTGCGGACATCATAGCAGATTGAACTTTACCATAATGACCTTTATAAGTTACATTAACTTTTATACCTGTCTCTTTTTCAAATCTCTCAGCTCTAGCTTTCATTGCATCTAATCTTTCATCAGAATATTGAACCCAGAATTCAACCGTTTGACCAGTAGGATTTGCATTCTCAATGTCACTAGCTGAAACAGCAAAAGAATTAGAAGAATAAAAAAAGCTAAGGCAAATAATAAATTTAAAAAAATAATTTATTTTAATATTCATTTTGACCCTTTCTAGAAAATATATACAAATTATATTCAATATTGATAGAATACTAAATATTTATTACCTAAATTTTGAATATTTATTCTGTATATCTATTGTTTTAAACCAAAATTAGAAATGCTCTCTAAAAAAAGCTTCTGGGTAAAAAAGTATAGTAAAAGTATGGGAAAAATAGCAATCAAAGAAGCTGCCATTAAAAGATTAAAATTCGGGCCAACTTCCCTAACAAAACTGTATATTGAAACAGTAACTGGATACCATTCATCTCTAGTTAAAATCAAGAGAGGCCATGCAAAAGAATTCCACGCTAATATGAATGTAAAAAGAGCAACTGTTACAATAATTGGTTTGCTCATTGGAAGTACTATTTTAATTAAAAAATATAAATGTGAAGATCCATCCATTCTTGCTGCTTCCCATAATTCATTTGGAATTTTTTTAAAATATTGCCTTAATAAAAAAATTACAAATATATTTCCCATAAAAGGTACTGTCAAACCCTGTAATGAATTCATCCAAGAAGGTCCAAAAGGTAATGGTAATATTTCACCTCTTATTATTAACAAATGTGGAAGAAGAGTAATAATTTCAGGTATCATTAAAGAAATTAATAGAAAATAAAAAATAAAATTTTTAAAAGGAAAATTTATTCTCGCAAATGCGTAAGCAGCTGGAATGCTAAAAAATAAAACACCCACTACCGTTAATGAACTAATAACAATACTATTGAAAGTATATCTTTGAAATCTATTAGATGTCCATACTTCGATATAATTTTCATACATTGGTCTTGATGGAAATATATAGTGATTTGCTGCCTCACCAGCTGTCATAAGTGAAGTAGAGATCATATATAAGAAAGGGTAAATAGAAACTATAAATACTAAGATTAATATGACATATTGAATTCTTGTTTCTTTAGGAAAGTAATTAATCATAACTTAACCTTTTTCTAAATATAACATATTGTGAAATTGCTAATACATTTAATAAAATAAATAAAACTACACCTTCTGCAGCTGCATAACCATATTTAACCCTACCCCAAAAATGATCAAAAATTTCAATTGTTACAACATCCATTGTATCACCTGCTGAAGATGTTTGCATAACGAATATATGATTAAAGGCTTGAAATGTATTAATGAAACCTGTTAACAAAAGAAAAAATATAATTGGCATTAATAATGGAATTGTAATTTTTATAAAAGTTTGCCATCTAGATGCTCCTTCTGCTTTTGCCGCTTCATAAAGATCAGATGGGATAATTGATAATCCAGCTAACAAAATAATTGCATAGTACCCGGTATAAGACCAAATTCCATAAATGATTGATGAAGTTAATGCCATACTTGGTCCTGCAAAAAAACCTTTGATTTTAACTCCAAATAAAATTTCAGATATTGGTCTTTTATCAAATAACCAAAGTTGAGGATCAATTCCAAATAAACCAATGAATTCATTTAATAGAGAATTTTGAGCTTTACCAAATATGAGAAAAAAAACTGCTGCCCCCATAACTGCAGGAGTGATATATGGTAAAAGTAACATCATTTGAAAAAATTGTTTACCTTTTAGTTTTTGATATAAAGCAAATGCGATTATTAAACCTAATCCAACTTCAAAAATAATTGTGAAAAAAGAATAGTAGAATGTATAAACTAATGCATTAAGAAAATCATCATCACCTTTTTCCATTAGAACAGACCAAGAAATATTAATAATAAATATACTTATTAAAAATAAAATAACTGAACTTAATAAAAGAATTTTTTTATTTTTAATTTTTTCTTTAAATTCAGACCACAGCCAATAACTGGCAATCATCAAAAGTAAGCCAAAAACAAAAATCCAAAAAAAACCTATATCACCTAAAATTCTATTGTAATTTTCAAATCCCAGAAATCTTCCTTTAAAAACTTTCCATTTATGAAAACTCATATAAATTGCAAAAAATACGGGAAATATTCCGAAAAGAGAAATTAAAGTTACTGCTGGAAGTATAAATAAAATTCCATTTATTTCATCATATTTTTTTCTAATTAATTTCATTATTTTAGTTTAAATTATAAATATTAAAAAAGTATAAAAAATTACAATTATAATACTTCAATGAAGTCTCTTGTGGAAATCTTACCAGAATTCAATGGTTTTAAATATATTCCCATATCTTTATGGTTATAGAGTTTTAATAGTGAATTTGGTAAATTCATATCTATTTTTGAATTATCTGGATTCACATTTGTAGCAGAACATCTAGGTATCTTAGAGTTAACAAGAAATTGAACTTTGCCTATTTGTATAGTTTTATTAATTAGATTAAACTCCTCCCATGCAGGTAAATGATCAATTAATATATTACCTCTAAATCTTTCATAATGAATATTGGTATTCATTTTATTTTCCAAATCTTTAATCGAATTTAAATTAATTAATGAAATTGAAATTTCAGGAGTTGTATCAAAAAAAGGAGAAGTTTTATTATTAATAAAAAAAATAGGTTTTTTGATTTCTTTAATATTAGTTTCTATGAATTTTTCTAATTCAAAAATTTCTTTTTTATTATTAATATTAACTTCTAGTAATTTTTGATTTTTTAAATATAAAATTATTATATTTCTATTTTCATCAAAAATAAAATTATATTTTTTTAAATCTGGTGTGTTTTTTAAAGTTAAAAAATAATTTAAATTTCTAATTTTAGAATTATTAAAATTCAAGGCAGAATTTTTATCTAAACCTCTAGTAAATGCAAAAATTCTATCATTTAAAATACCTGATTCTTTATTAATTTTAAGTAATGTTGATTCATTAAATGAAAGAGATTTAACGGGACAATAAAATAAATTTTTTATTAAAGAATGATTCATAGATATTCATAAGCAGGAGTTGTTAAAAAATCTTCAAATTTCTCTGAAATGCAAATTTTAATAAAAATTTCAGATGCTTTATTATAATGACCTTTTTGAAATAATTCATTACCTACTGTTTTTTTAATTTTTTCTAATTCTTCTTTTAAAATACTTTCAATATATTTCTTATCTATAAGTATTTCTTCATTTGTTTTACATTTATGTTTAATCCATTGCCAAATCTGTGCTCTTGAAATTTCTGCTGTGGCTGCATCTTCCATTAAATTATAAAGAGGAACGCAACCATTACCTTTTAGCCAAGATTCAATATATAAAATTCCAATATTAATATTAGTTCTTATTCCGTTTTCTGTGATAACCCCAATTCTACCTCCAGAAGTTTTTACAGGTAATTTTAATAAATCACTAGGTTGTATATTTATATCTTCTCGTAAATTACCTATTTGATTTGCAAAATATAAATGATTATCAAAAATAGATTTTGCAACTTGAACTAAAGTTGGATGCGCAACCCAAGTTCCATCGTGGCCATTATAGGCTTCTATTAGTTTATCATCATATACTTTTTGAATAGCTTCTTTATTTGCAGTTTCATCATTTTTTATTGGTATTTGAGCAGCCATTCCGCCAATAGCTAAGGCTCTTCTTTTGTGACATGTTTTTATAAGAAGAGTACTATAGGCTTTCATAAAATGTACTTTCATAGATACTAACGATCTATCAGGTAAAACAAAATCACTTCTTTTTTGAAATTTTTTGATGAAACTAAAAATATAGTCCCATCTTCCACAATTTAAGCCTACAATATGATCTTTGAGTTCATATAATATTTCATCCATCTCAAAGGCTGCTAGAATTGTTTCTATCAGAACTGTTACTTTAATTGTACCTTTTTTTAAATTAAATTTTTCTTCAGTAAAATTAATAACATCTTCCCATAATCTAGCTTCAAGATGATTTTCAAGTTTTGGTAAATAATAGTAAGGGGCGGTGTTATTTTTTAAAAGCGTTTCATAATTGTTAAAAAAATATACACCAAAATCAAACAAAGATGCTGAGGTTCTTTTATTGTATTGTAAAAAATGTTTTTCATCTAAATGCCATCCCCTCGGTCTAACTATTAATACAGATGGATTTTTATTTAATTTATAATTTTTATTTTTTTTTACATCTTTAAAATCAATTGTTTTATTGTTAGCATTTTTTAAATTTATTTGGCCTTCAATTAAATTAGGCCATGTTGGGGATAATGAATCTTCAAAATCTGCCATAAATGTGTTGGCTCCACTATTTAATGCATTAACAACCATTTTCTTTGACGGAGGGCCGGTAATTTCTACTCTTCTATCTAAAAGATCTTTTGGAATTGATGATATTTCCCAAACATCATCACGTATTTTTTTTGTATCCTCTAAAAAAGAAGGAGTCCAGCCTTTATTTATTTTTTCTTGAATTTGCAATCTTAAGTTTAAAATCTCATATCTCTTATCATTAAATCTTAAATTTAATTCTTCAATAAAGTTTATACAATCTTGGCTTAAAACCTTCTCATAATTTTGATTTAAATCTGCTTTAATTTCAATAGACATAATTTATCTCATATATTTCATTTTAATGGAATTTGAATATTTTTTTTTCTTGATTGATAATTATAAGAAAGTTTTGAGTATAGAAATTTTATTTCATTAATTTTGGTTATGTATTTTTTTTTATCTTTTTCATTTAAATCCATAATGATTTTTTGCAAGTCATGTGCTTTCCAATAAAAGTTTTTCTTATTATATTTTCCATTTTTTATATTAAAAACTTCTTTTAAAATCTTTAAATCATGGGGTATTTTATATTTCTTTTTAGTATCATCATAAGAAAACAAATAGTAAAATTTTTTAAATCCACACCATGTAATCGCAGATAAACATAAAGAACACGGTTCATGAGAAGAAATAAATATACATTCACTAGAAGATGGTCTTTTATTTTTTTTCATTTTAAAAAATTTATTAATTGTTGAAATTTCACCATGCCATAAGGGATTTAAAATTTCTTTATTAGTATCTGCTACAATCAATGAATAATCACTCCTTTTAAGAATTGCAGCGCCAAATATTTTGTTTCCCAAATTTACATTTTTTTTAGTTAAAGGAATAATGTTGTTTTCAAAAACATTTATCACACTATTAATTAATTTTTTATTCATAAAATCTATGTTTTTCTTATGAAAATTTTTTTGAAGATAACATAAATAATGAAAAATAAAACCAATAGTGCAATATGTGGAATAAAAGCCCGAATATCAAATTTTTGCCAATGAACTATATCCATATATGGGCCTATATAAAATAAAATTGGTGCCCAGGTTAATATTTGTTCCCAAAGATTCGAACCAAAAAACTCTGCCTCACCAACTGCCAAAGAATAGTGTCCAATATTTTTATCGTTATAAACAACTATATAATATATATCTGCAGGAACTTCAAAACTAGTCATAAATTCATTATTTCTTGGAGTTCCAATTTCTGGACCTTTCCAATAATTATCCCGAGCATATGGCTCATACCATATTTTCCAATCAAAATTATTTCCATCAGCCTCATAAATAATTTTTTTACTTTTATTAAGAACTTTTATTGATACATATTGAAAATCTTTTTTATTTTTGGGAGTAAGTATTCCTGTATAAAATAAAAATTTTTTATTACTTTCAATTTTGTACCAATGTGATTGACCTTCAAGTATTCCATAAAAAGCTTTCGATATTTCTGGGAAAGATATATTGTGTGGGTTATTTTCATCTGGTGAATATTTAATCAATTTGGGTTGATGAGCAATAACAGAATTATTATAAACAAATAATGTTAAGATAATTAAAATTAGAACCTTCATATATTTTATCTATTTAATTTACCAATAATTAAAGAATATATTAACATTAACATACCCCAAAATAATGCTGTAAATACTAAATAAAGATTTAAATTTTTTGAAATAGCAATATTTAATATTACACCTGAATAGTAAGTTATAGGTCCAATTATAATACCCAAAATAAAAGATAATAAAAGTTTATTTTCTAAAAATGTGAAGACTGAATGTAATAAAGTACCGAATCCCATCCATAAAACAATAAACCATACAGGAAGAAAGCCTAAATTTAATTCAGAATTAAAATAATAATATTTAACATAAGACATATAGGAGTCATAAAAATAACCAGGAATTGAAAAAAATACAAAGATATATATTAAATTTTTTTTATTTTCGATTAAAAGAAAATAAGTTGCTAAATATATAAACCCACTTATTATTCCATATATATAATCATCATATATTTCGCCAATAACGCAAGCAAGCCAAGTAATTTGGAAACCAGTTAAAATCAAAAAAATTTTAAAT
>MDTE01187491.1_pt1 | contig 26392 bp, 33 predicted proteins | sample 811231 | NCBI WGS metagenome assembly MDTE01 (sample SAMN05326651, study PRJNA326480) | marine metagenome | isolation source: seawater | place: Indian Ocean: Red Sea | collected 2010
TTGACCTTCTTTGTACTTTTCAAGTAAATATTCATCGTATAAATTCTTATTTATACGTTTCAAAAAGTTAGCAAAAGAAGAACCAAAAGAACAATTATGACATTTATAAAACAAGTCTTGCTTGACTTGATATATAAACCCTCTAGCCTTGTTCTTATTCTTTTGAGAATCTCCACAAATAGGACATCTCATATTCCAAAGATTTGAATTTTTGCGAGTAAATTTTTCTAGCTGAGGAGACAGGAGAGAGACATATTTCACATCAATATAACTCATAATAAATCATTTACTAAAGGTGAAAAATTTTAGTATAACAAATTCTAATTAGAATGTCAAGTTTTAATCTTCAAATGGATCATCATAATCTGGACTACTACTAAAATCTACTTTAATTACTGGTACAACATTCTTTAACCAATTTTTAAGTGGTTCTAGTTTTCCTTTTACTAGTCCCTCAAGAGAAAGAAAATACTCATCACCATATCCAGTGTTTTGCCATTTTATACCTTCACTTTCATTTACCATAGCTTTAAATTCTACAGCACCCATTCCAAATTGTATTATATGCTCTCCATTTTTATATTTTTCTGTTGGATATACTTCAACTCTTCCGTCTGTAAATGCTTCTTCTGATGCAACATAATCAGCTGTTGCCATGTTTGCAATCTCTGGTGTTCCTTTTATGTACAACTCTTTAAGATCATAATGATTCTTAACTAAAGTCATGGCTGTTAAAACTTGCATCATCTTTTGTGCTGCATCCATATGACTTTTTGATTGACCAGTATGTATTAAATAATTTTTCATAATTAACATAACATCTTTTGCATCTTTCACAGCTCCATATGTTTTTTGAAATGTACTTCCTTTTCCTGCACCTTTAAATGCATATCCTTTATTATATGCAGCATGAAGCACTTCAACCTTTGTTCTGTCAAAAAATACAGCCTGTGTTGGTTCAGAAGGATGAATAATTCCTTCACCATTTCTATCTACAACTCCATCATATCCTAAATCACGAAATATTTTATTCCATAAATTTGTAGCAACTTTTCCTCTTTCATTTCTAACAATTTTAAGTCTTACTTTATCATCACTAAAGTTTGCTTTTTTATTCTTATCTTTTATTCCATTTGAAATTTCATCAAAATACTTGTCTATTGTAGATGTTGCTAATTGTGATGTTAAACAAAAAAAGGTATATCTTGTCATGTTCCAAAATCTACCACCTGGCGATCTATTTCTAGAATTATTGTTTGCTTCTAATAAAATTGCTTTTGCAGCTTCCCAACCCAAATATTCACTCATTTTATTTTTCTTGATAAAAAATTCAATAATCATCTTTGCAAGTTTATCATAATCTTTATCCCAATCCCTTGAACTATACTTTTTTAAATCAACAATTCTATTACTTCTTTTTGGTTTAAAAATATAGATGAAAGGATTCTCCCCTGCAAATGGTACATCTAAAATTCTATCTTTACGATTTGAATAACTTCTCCAAGCTTCTTTCAAAGGATAAGTATAAATTCCATTTGGTGTATTGAATGTTGATTTTGGGTTTATTCCTAATTTGAATCCTTCTGCATTTTTAGGAATTCCTTTTGCTTTTCCACTGGAAGATGTAGACTTTGAACCCACATCTTGAACATATGTAATGTAAACATTTTCATCAGTATGATATTTTTCAAGTATATCATAAATTGAAATTTTAGGATTTAGCTCAGGATTTCTCCTTGCTTCATCTATAAATTGTATAAAAGTTTTCATTTTTTATCCCCATATTGGTAATTTTTGTATTGCAAATCCTGCAACTATTGATCCTCCAATAATTATCCATCTCCACTTTTCAAGAAGTCCAACTCTTTTTGATATTTGTTCAGCAAGTTTCCTAAACTCTTCACTTTCTCTTCTATTATGTTCATCCATCACTTCACGCAATCTTGTTTCAGTATCACTAATATATTGTCTCAATTCTTTTGAGTTAGTTGTAATTCTAGAGTGTAATTCTTGAATATTCTCATGTAATTTTTTTTCTTGTGTTTCCAGTGTTTCCTCTTGTTTCGTTAAACGCTCTTCATGTACAGCCATAATTGTATGTAATGATTGACTGACATCTGCAATCTTTTCAATAGCAGAATCTAATCTTAAATGAATCTTTTTTAAATCACCAATATCTCTTTGTAAAAGAGCAACATCAGTTTCAATAGTCATTCACTTGAATCCTATTTTTTTCAACTGATTTATTGTATTTACAGCTGATGTGTGATGTATTCCAATTCCACCATTCTCTTTAAATTCTTTTACATTCTTCATCATGTCATCAATCAAGAGTGAATTTGCATTTGCAAAATTCTTTTTTTCTGCTCGAAGAACAAGGTTAATTTTAGATGATGGAAAATTAAAATTACTTTTCATCCAATTAACTTTGTCTTTTTGTGATGTTTTACTTATCTTTCCTCTTTTTGCAGAAGGATAAGCTGTAAGAATATGAACATCATATTTACTAATAAACTTCCACAACTTATCTGCATCAGACATTTTTGGAAGTTTTGCATATAAATCTAAAGGTAATTCATCCCATAAATCATCATTAAAATCTTGACCTAATATTTCTTTTGCGCCTTTCAAAAAATCTGCAATAACACCATCCATATCACAATATATTTTTGGAAGCTCATCTTGTTCTCTAAAGGTCTGGAATGTCTTTAATTGATTTCTCATAATACTCTATGATTTCTTTCTGTTGGATTATGTACCTTCTAATATCAGATACGTTAATGGAAAGATTTTCATAATCTTTCGGAGTAATAGCAAAAAACACGATGACACCACTTTGCTCCTTTTTTAATTCAGTAAAAAAAGTATCAATGTTATCTTCTGTAACAACATACCAACTCAGCTCACTCATAACAAGAGGTTTGGGTCTTTGCTGTAAAGGTATTTCTTGTTTAACTAATTTTGTTTCTACAATTATTTTTGGTTCTGGAGTAGGTTTTTCAGAGGAAAATATTGAACAGCTATTGAGAAATGGTAGGCAGAGCAGTAATATCTTCCAACTCTTTAAAAATTTTAGTTGTTGAATCATTTACTCTCTTCTCAATTAACCCTGGCTTTGAAGCAGATAATTTTGTCAGATTATGCTTATTTAATTTCTGAACAAGTTCATCTTTATAATTTTCTGCATTTTGTAATTTTATCTGTAAATCACTATTTATCTTCTCTATACGTTTGCTTTCCTGTCTTAAATTGTCCATAGCTTGAGTAGTTGTCTTTATCGCATTCTCATATGAGGAGATGCTGACTTTGAGCGTCTGGATTGTCTCCTGAGTATCTTTGAAGTAAGAATAACCACCGTACATGACAGTTCCCAAGATTAAGATGACTATGACAAAACCATATAGTTTAATCATACTTCCTTTTAAAAGATTTTGCAAGTCTTAAAATGCGTTTTGGTTGATTTTCTTCAAAAGAAAGTTTTTTGTTTGACGTTTTGAAATCCTTCTTCCTCATGATAGTCTTTGCAATCAGTTCAAATTCCTTACCGTCCCACTTGAGAACAAAGGGCATATTAATGTCTGTCTTAATATCATTGAGAACAGCTTGTGCATCATTTCCTAATTTTGGTATCTCTTTTCCATATTTTTTATATGATTGTTTGAACAAACGAATTAATTCTGCAATTGTAATTTGTTTAATATTTCTTGCATCATTCACACGATCTAAAAAGTGTCTAGTAAATTCAACATCTACACCTAGTGATTTATAAAGTTTATCAGCATACTTTTCTACTGTATCTAAATCTTTAACTGTTAATTGAGATGATCCTTTTTCTGCATTTAAATCTGCAACTGGCTTCAGAAAATTATAATTTCTTTGCATTTCTTTTTTCTCTATTCAACATAATTCTCTTTACCAGTTCTCGCACGTTTTTTGTTCTTCCATCATATGTCATATCTTTTTTCTTTTTTCTTGTCATCAATTGCATGGGCGGTGCATAACCTGTTAAAGAACTGGTATTAGAAGTTGGTGCTTCTTCATTTTTTTCTTTTGTTTTCTTTTTCATCTTTTCAATATATTTTCTATAAACACTTGCAGCTTCCGTCTTCTTCATCACTCTTGCTCTTTGTTCCATTGCAATTGCGGCTTGGATTTTATGAGCATGAGATTTACCAGAATTTTCTATTTTACTCACACTTTTTTTTGCATCTTCAGCAGTTGCAAACTTTAACCCATGAATTGTTCCTTTTGGATTTTCATCAGTATATAAATCTGAATGGCTAGGACTATTCTGATGTTGTCCTTTTTTTCTAGGTATTCTTTTATTTTCTTCATGAAAATCTAAAAATGATTTCATTTTTTATCCTATATCGTCTACTGATATGTAAATTGTTTTATTTGTTGGTACATGAGTTGCAGGATAAATGTTTACACCCAAGATAACATCAATAGGTTCTGTACCTTCTGGTATATAAAGTTCATCACCAGGCTCAGCATATGTTTTTAAGTCTGATAAAAGAATTTGAGTTTCAAGAGTAAATTTACCCTCAAGCATTCCACTATATCCTTCTGTAATTTCATTAGATAGAAATTCTGGATTTTTTAGTAATTCTTCCATCAACTGTTTTTCTATATAAGAAAAATCTTCAATCTCTTCTTTAAATGTATCTTTCAAAAGAAAAAGTGCAGCTGCATAAGTTCCTAATCTTGAACCCAGCCCAGGAACTTTTCCCATTAATCTTTTAACATTAAAAATTAATTTATGTAAAACAGTATATGATGCTTTTTCTTCTGGTGTTTCAACTTTCTTTTCTGTTCTATATCCTTTATCATCTATTAGACCATTTTTATATGCATCTTGCTTGTTAAATGGAGTAACTAGAAGTTTGATAAAACGATATGTAACAAATAAATCAATTAGTCTTCCCATTATAGTTTCTCTAATTTTTCTTTAATTAGTTTATCTTCTTCTATATTACTCATACCTCCTACCGGAAGCATATTTAAAAAACTCAAAAATGATTTAAGTTGTGGCCAAAATTTAATATCAATTTTAAATAAAAGGAGTGTGGTTCCAGCATCAACTCCAAACAGGTTAGTGATAATAATAATGTGATTCAATAATAATCTTTCTTTTAGTATACCGGATTCATTGTATTTAGTCAAAAGTCTTTTGACATACTTGAATCTATTCATGTCATCAAAAAACTCTTTTTCTCCAGAACACTGAGGATTATTGTAGTTTTTAATAGCAAAAAGAATTATATTATCATTAGTTAATTTCTGGAACATCACTCATTTTATTGTTAATCATGAAATAGTACAACCAAACTGACCTAAAATATACCATTTAGCATCTACATACATCAAAATAACAGCATCACCGGCATCACCCATAACAATACTAGTTGATACACCAGCTATATTAGATGAAACGGGTGTAATTGTTACATCATGCCCACCATCTGTTTTAAAAATAAGAACTTTAATCTGCCCATCAACACCATTAGGCATTGTTGCAGTATATGGAGCAGACGTAGTAGTAAAGTGTGTTAAAAAATGTGTCACAGAAATAGCACCAGCTGCTGTATGAGCAACATGCTGTGAGGTATCAATACCTAACCATGCAGGAATATTATTAAACACATTGGTTGTTGAAATCTTCTTATTAACAGGAGTTCCAGCCGGGTCATCAATTACATGAAATAAATCTTCTCCAGCTAGACTTGTTCCTAAATCCGTTAAAGCGGTAATTTTTTTATCTGCCATTTATTTTTTTCCTTTAATTAAATGTTATAAACCTTCAACTCAGTGCTGTACTTACAGCACTATTGTCTTGCGAAGGAATGCTACTTGTGGGATTCACATCAAAAAAATCAAGAAAAATATCACATTGCTGAATAGCCCCTGAGAGAGCATAAACTCTGCTCTCTAGTTGCGTTTTCATATTTTCAAGGTTGGAAAGATTTTCTTGTACCTTTTTTAATTCATCACTAAGTTTTTCTTTTTGCTCTTCAATGTCTGTCACCTTCAAAGTTTTTTCATTCTTTTTCATTTTATCCTTATGTTATTAAGATGCTACCGTAACTGCAACTGCTGACAATCCTGACAGCACTAATGAAGCTGCAGTTGAACCATCTGCTGTATCTGTAATTGTTCCACCATTAAGTGAAATATTACTTCCACCAATTGTCAATACATCAGTATTACCTAAACCAGCACTTGTTTTTTCAAATCTAATTTGATTAGCAGTTGAACCTGTTGCAGTGTAAGTAAGTGTATGGTTTCCATATCCACCACCAGATGCATTATTATTTGCAACAACAAGCTGCGGTGAACCAGCAACTGTTACTTTTTCATCATATGTAATTTCAACAAGAATTCTTTGGGTTCCATCTCCAGCAGTTAAATCTGTTGTGGCAGTAGTACCCTTTACAAATCTCATTTTTGTAACTGTTGGTGCCCTTAAACCAGTAGTTGAAGATGTTCCAGCCAATCCACGGATTGCAATCAATACCTCTGGAGTTGCATTTGGATTGTCATTTCCTGTTGCTGGAGTCCCAGCTTTCATTACCCATCCATTGTTTGTTGCATAGGAATCAGCTCTATTATAATCTGAATTTTCATCAACAGGTAAAAATTTAGGTTTGTTTGTAGCAGCAGCGTGCTCTTTTCCCCATAGTGACATTTCTGTTCTCCTTATTTTAGTTTGCCTGATTTTATCAGTTTATCTTGCATTGTCTTATATTTATTCACAATGATATTTACAGATGAAACAAAACCATCATCTGATTTTTCTTTCTTAAATGCATCACCAATTTCAGTCATCAAATCAATCAACAATTGCGATTCAAAGAAAGTTGATACTGGACGAATATCTTGACCATTTACTGTACTAAAAGTATATCCGCCTTTTCTCATCATTGTGAATCTGTACATTCTTAAATAACGTCCTTTTCCAAAACTTCCAAGAACAAAATTATCACCTAGTACATCACCTCTTACTTTGTTTTTCCAATCAGAGATTATATCTGCTTTCTTAACAGTTTTCATTTTACCAGAAGTAGAACCAGTTGCAAACATCTTTTTAATTTTTACAGTGGGAACTAAAACTGTTGGGTCTTTTAAAACACGATGGTCAGAAGTAGCAGTATATTCTGTTTGTTTGAACTTTTGTTTTCTACCAGCATGATAGCCTTCCATCCAAACACTCAACGGATAAGATAAATCACCACTTCCAAGAGTATTTTCTTTTTTATAAACATTCAAAAGATATGTTGTAAAATGAAACTTGAAGACTGTATTCTTTTCAGCATCAGAAAATTCTGCAATAAATCCAGTGTATGAATTACTTTGATAATAAGGATCGGTTTTGATTTCAACTGTCAAAGGTGATGGAGAATATGAATTAAAATATTTTAACCAAACATCCGTTTTAAAATTTGCCATCATTTGAGCTTTGATAACTGGTGTAAATACTTTAGCCCAGTCATCATACTTTTTAAATGGGTCTTCTTTTGATAATCTTGTAACACTACCTGCTGACTTTTTCAATGTGTCATGTGCATCATTTACTTTCTTCATCATTTCTTCAGAACCACCCTTGTCTGGATGATTTTTTAGAGCAGCCTTCTTATATGCTGACTTTAATTCAGCAGAAGAAAATCTGGAGTCTAAACCTAGAAGCTTAGTTGCGTCTGCAATACTCATTTCTATGACAAAATCTTTAAAACCCTTCATCTTGGTTCCTTTGAATATGTTTAGAAAATCACTCAATCAAATTATATTATACAGACGGGATTCTCAATTGTCAAGTTTTTTTTATTTTTCAATCTTCACAGGTGTTTGTTTTTTTCCTGTCATGGTCATACCCCCAGCCTCTTCATCCTTGGCTTTATAGTTTGCATCAACATAATTGAAAAACTTCTTTTTTAATTCATCAGTTTTTAAATCTGCAATAGAATTAATTTTAAATTTTTTCATTGCAGCATCAAATACTTTTTTATATGCTGCATTACCTTCATTCACAGGTTTACCCCCCTTTGAGATAATACCTTTGTGTCCCTTTTTTTTCATCTTTTCAAGATGAGCTTTTGCAGCATCAAGGTCATCAAAACTTTTTACGGTTATTTTACCGAATTTAGTTTTTGCAGTTTTTACGTCAAATGATTCTTTTTTCATTGGTAGTCCTTTGTGTTTTGTTTTAGCAAAATCTTCCAAATCTTTCTCACTCATTTTATACATTTGTTTTGCTGCACCAGTTAATTCCGATGGATCTAGTTCACCTCTTTTTGCAGCAAGTGCAATACCTGCTGCTTTCTGTTGTGCTATAGAAACAGATTTTTCTTCAATACTTTCCATTATTCAGCTTCCTTTCTCCTATCTTCTAGAGAATCTAATGTTTGCTGAAGAGCTGCTATTCTTGCTTTAACTTGAGAAATTTGTTTATCTAACTGTAAACCCCTATTATCATCTTTAGGATTTTCTTCTTTTTCTTTTATAATTAATTCATTCTCATTTACTTGAGCAAGCAACTCTCTTGTATTAAATTTATATTTTCTAATCGACATTTTTAACCTCAATCTCTATTATTAAAGATTCTTCTCCTTTAATAATACGATGATATTCCATTTTTGGAATAAAATAACTTTTTCCTTTTACTAATTCAACTGGTTCCTCATTATCCATCTGTAGCATCCAATTCAACCCTTCAAGAACATGAATAGTTCTATCTTCTTTATCTCTGTGCCAAACTAGCTCATCTTCATTAACATCTTCATTAAAAGTTCTTATAACATGATTTGGGTCAAACTTGTCAAAGTTCATTTCTGTGTATGGTTTTTTGTCTACCAAAAGAAATTTCCTCCTCCAGAAAGTCCAAGTTGTTTAGCATACCTTGGTAATCTACATGCCCAATATGCAGCTTTAGTTTTATCTGTCTGCTGTTCACATCTATGTCTAGCGGCAAAACTTTTTCTTGCTTTTGGGTCATTTAATTTAACTTTTAATCCGGTAGTATCTCCCCATGTTACCTTTTTAACATTTCCTGTCTTTGGGTCTTTTACATAAACATAATACTTTTTAGGGCCACCTCTTTTTGGTTTATTTAATTCTACCTTTTCCTCTTCTTGTATATTCATCATTGGGCAATCTAAAGGAACATGCTCACCTTTATACATATCAAATTCACCAATATCTGATTCTAATAATTCAATATCATGGTCTGATAATCTGTGTAAAGTATCATTTTGAAATGATTTTCTATAATCTCTAAAATATTCAAAATACTTTTCTGAGCCTACACGATATATATTTGTTTCAATAATAAATGATTCTATTTGATTTGGATTTAAATTAATCATCTTTGCAGTTTCTTTTGCAAGCTGAACACCATGCTTATGGTCAGAAGGATAATGCCATCCTGCAGCAATCCTACCTTCTCCACATTCTTCTGCGGCTTCTATCAATCCATTTTTATGTTTAGGATATTGTTTTGCATAATATTCTGCAACCAATCTTGACTGTAAACTATGCCCACTAGGATAAGCTGGTGTGTTCATAGAATCAGATGGTTTCTTCATAATATCAATATTCATTTCCATTTTTTCAACAATTTGCTCTGGCCTTGGATGTTGATGTTTGTTTTTATAAAACCTTGAAACTACCTCTCCGGCACTAGATATTTTCTTAATATCTTCTTTAGAATATTCAAGATTATTTTTATCCATATATTCTTTAATTGCATATGCCACATCGTCATCATGATTTATAACACTTCTTTCTGTTTTTAAATCTCTATCATCAGTTTTTCTTTTTACAGCTCTCATTTCTTTCATCATTTCAGAACTGTCTGGTTTTGGTGGGTCTGGAGATTCAAAAGTTTTATAATCACCATCTATATACTGTCTACCTTTTTTTGTCTCTTTTACTTTTGGATATTTAAGTTCTTCTTCACCAAACATTTTTTTATATTTAAGTGTATGCTTTGATGGTTTTGTTTTTGCACCTTTATCGCCTGGTGCTGGTTTATAAGATTTTGGGTCATCATCATCACTTTTTGCACCTTTTGCAAAGTGTCTTGCTCTTGCAGCTTTGGTGGATTTTGACATTTCATCACCATCTGCATCTTTTGCATAATACTTTGCAGGTTGTGTACCTTTTTTATCTTCTACGTCTTTATCTTGTTTTACTCTTCTAATTTCTTTTAATTCAAACAACCAGTTTTTATGAATAGTTCCATCTGATTCTGCAAACACTAAATAATTTGTTCCTCTACGAACTACTTTACCATAAGCCCCAGTATTAACATCTTCAACTAAATCACCAACATTAAATATCAATCCCTCTACATAATCATCTCGTAGCTTCTCATCGTCTGATACAAACTTAGGAGTTTCTAAAAATGATTCTTGCACTCCCATAAATTTTCTTACGTCATCAAATAAACTCTTTTCATCAGTAAACCCTTTAGGCAATCCTTTTTTAAATGAATCAAAATCATTTGATGCAGCTGCGGCTCTCATTTTAGATGCTGACATTCCAGTTACACCTTCTGCATCTGGATCACGTTCTCCTGCTGAAACAACTTCAAACTTATCAAACTTATAATAACCATGACGAGCTTTTACACCATTATATTTTGAAAGTAAATCATTAAATTCTTTTACACGGTCACTTCCTACAACCATGATACAATTAGTGTATCCTTTATCATATAAACTTGTTGCAACATTAATTGCTGTTTTATCTGCACCAGATGCAACAATTTTTGATGCATACTTTGGAAACATTTTTCTCATGTATGCAACTTTTTTTACATGAGGAAGTGGATCTTTTTTTGGAGATTGTGAATGTGAAGGATATATAAAAAAGTCAGCACTATACTTTGTAGCAACATCTGCAACTTTTTTAATTAATTTTTCGTGCCCTGTTGTTGGAGGATTGAATCTGCCAAAAGTGAAAACAACTGTTTTCTCACGGGCTTCCATGAATTCAAAAAACTTTTGCATTGAAGTTTACCCTTTATGTTTTTTCCATAAATCTGCATCCGATTTTCTAGCCCCGCCACCAGTAATAAAAGAATTGACTCTTGCAAATGCCCACTGCTGTGGTGTAGTTCCAGGCCTATGTCCTGTTCTCCATGCAGCCATTCCTCTATCGTATACTTTCTTTAGAATACCATATGCAATACCAGACTTTTCAGACTTTTTTTTTAATCCCTCAATCTTTTCATCTATCTGAGTTTCTTCTGGTACACAATTAGGAACTTTTCTTCCATCACTTGTTGTTTTCATTCCTACTTGTTTATATCCATCCCAACAAGGATTTGCTTCTTCTTTTTTTGCTTTTGCTTTTTTTACCTTTTCAACTTCTTGTTTCTTTAATGCAGGCAACATTTTCTTTGCAATCTTTTTAATTGTTGCACCTTTCTTTTCTAACTTCTTATCAATAGCCATTTTTTGTTGTGGTTCCATTGAAGAATATTTTTTAGAATCAATTCCCATTTTTGTAATTAATTTTAACTTTGCTTTTTTCTGAGCACGTTTCATTAAGTCTTCTGGACTTGCAATTTTTCTTGCCTTTTTTGCAACCTTAGTTTTGAATGAAGATGTTTTTGTCATCTTCTTCATTCTCTGTGCAGCCTTTCTCCTTTGAGCAAGACTCATTGTTTTCTTTTCTTCTAGTTCATTGATAAGTTCTTTAAATTTTTTCATTTGTCCCAACTTTTTATGGCGGTGAAATTGTTAAAAGAAAACTCCATTCTATCCACTAATTTAACTGCGTTTCCACTAATTCTATCAATTGCAACATAACCTTCTGGAGTTGTTACTTTGTATCCATTTGACGTTTTAATAAACGTATCTGTAAGCTGTCTAACACTATTTAGTTTCTTTAGTATTTCAAGTTTTGCATTAACTATATGATTTTGAAACGAAACCAAGTTTTCAATATTTATTACATGTTTTTTAAGTTCACGAATTGTTTCTTGTTTTCGTTTTTCTAATTCTTCTTTTCTTTTTTCTGTTTTTATCTTGTCAATATTTTTTTGATATGTACTCTCTACCCAAGTCAAATAACCTTGTGCATGAGCTCTTGGGTTTGAAACTGTTTCTCCAGCTCTTACCTTTGAATTATTATATGTTTTTAACGATGCACCTGCAAGATTTCCAGTAAAAGATTTTTGCATATCTAGAAAACTTCTATACAATGGTGCTTTGATTTTATGAAATGTTTTTCCTGCATCAGAAACATGTTTTGTAAGTGTCTTTGTTTCATCAGCAGTCATTACAGCTGAACCAGTGACATCTTTGTATGTTGCATCATCATACCAAACAGATGAAACTTTTTTCATCTTTGAAACATCTGCACCAAACTTTGCAGTCATTGATTGAAGTTCTGTTCCTTCATATGTTGTATGCCATACCACACCAATCTTGGATTTTGATATTTGTTTTCCAAGGTCAGATTTAGTTGGTACAGCATATACTATCGTATTTGGCTGAAAAGTAAAGTATTCAGTTCCGTCAATCTTTTTTGTAGATACATCATCAGTAAACATCAAGTCACCTTGCAGAACACCCTTGATTCCCAGCTTAGGAAACTCAGCAAGTGCAACCTTGAATTTTGAATTCAATGCACCTTTTAAATCTTCATCAATTTCTTCATTTGTTTTGTATAGTTTTGGTGTTGCATTAAAGACTGATTTTTTTGCAACAAAAAACTTACCGTCAGATGGGTCTGTCCCTGCAAAAATAGCTGGTGCCCCATCCCACTTTACAGTCATATTAACTGAAGAGCGAGATGAACCAGCAAGCATGTCACGAAGAGAACGTATAAAATTAATTGCAGCCCGTCCACCATCGACCCCAAAATTAATTATTTCATCTTCTATATGTTCTAGATGAAGGTTTTTTCCTGCTTTATCTTCCGTTAAGAAGTTTAAAAAATTAATCATTTTTTAAATATTTTCTTAAAATCTGGAGTTGCAACTGCTTGAAACTGAGGATTAGCAGTGTAACTTCCTTTATATCTTATTTCAAGGTCAATAATTTTTACATTATCACTAAAAATAGTAAAAAATACTTTTGCTGCGTTTGCACCATCTTCCCATGCTTGTTTCTTTCCAGGCGTAGGTTTCATTTCAATCTTTGAATTAAAAATCTTTGTCAAAGCTTCGATTGTTTGTGGTGTATCCTTAACTTCTGCTGGTTCTACATTTACCATGCCTTTAGTGAATCTACCAATTCCAGTAAGAAGATAAAACTTAAATTCCCCACCCTTTTCAATATTTTTCATTTTTGTTCTGAATAACAATTCAATAAAAGACTTTGTAAATTCTTCTCCATGAGCAGAGAGAACTTGATACACTCTTCTAAAAAACGTATTTCTTGGGTCTTTTAGATATATTCCCATTTGTTTTTGAGATATATCTTTAATGAGGTTAGATTTTTGTTTGTCAGACAATTCTTTAACATTCTTTTTATAGTGTTTATAAACAACATAATCAAAAAATAATTGTTTACTTTTTTCTACAGATTCTACATTCTTTGCTCCTAAAATATCTTTAAGAATCCCAACATTTCCAGTAATTGGCTTGTTAATGAGAGTTGGGTCAACATCAGCCGACTTACCCTTTTTCTTTAAAGAAAATCCATGAAAAATACCATCTGAACCTTTAACAACAATGTCTGATGAATTATAATCTTTTACTCCACCAATAGGAGGATTATATTTTGAAATATCTGAATGCCATCCTTTTCCTGTCCAGTAAACTTTTTTGGGGTTTGGAACTAATTTTAGAATAGCATCAGAAGAAGAAATAGCAGTTGCAAGGTCATTAAAGTTTCCATTAAACTGGTCTACTAAATCTTGACGAGCAGAAGCACCTTCAATTTTATTGAAAACTTTCTTAGCATCATCAATTATTTTTACTGCCTTTTCTTCCGAAACAGTTCCACCCTTTACAGAATTAAGAACCAAAGCAGCCACCATCATCTCTTGTGTGGTTTCACTAATTTTAACTCCATCCTTTCCAATAGAACCTTTTCCAAAAGAAACACCACTCAATTTTGGAGTATTCTCTTTTATCCATGCTTTAATTTTATCTTGAGTATTTTGGTCAGTGGCACCACGAATCTTAATATTATTCACACCACCAGCAACAGGAATTTCTTCTAAACCCAAAGAGTTTAAATGTGCGATTAATTTTTTAAGAGATTCTTTGTCTTGTTTAGTATCAAAGTTGTCTACATCTTCTGGTGAGGATATAGGAATATTATATGCTTCAGTAAATTGTTTAAACTCTAGCATTATTAGATTTCTCCATTTATACAAACTATTTATAATAAATCAAACCTTGATGTCTTCAAACTTCTTATTGACTACTCTTCTTATCATCTCCTGACCAGAATCAACAATATCTTCTTGAGCACTCTGTTCACAATCATACAACCTCATCTTCCTTCTGTCAACACCTATTAAAAATCTTTTATTAATTGATGGATCATTATAACGATTCTTCAATTGTTTTACAGCTAACTGATTTTGTTTTTCTAGTTCCTCTGAAGAAATAATTGCAAACATTAAATCAGCAGTTGCAGGAAGACCAAAAGATTCTGAAGTGTCTGTCAATTCTACATCTGAATTTGAAAACCCTCCTCTTGTTGTTTGTGTTGCACTCATAATTGGAACACTATTTTCAACTGCAAGACCACGCAATTCTTCTGCAATAGCTTTAACATAAAAATATGAACCAATTGTTCCATTACCTTTGAACCTTGATGATGCACAGATGTTTATGTAATCAATAAAGATTATATCTGGTTTGAAAGACTTTTTCAAGTGTAATTCATTCAGTAGTGCTCGAAAATGTCCTGAGTGAGCAGATGCAGTAGGATACTCTTTGATAATCAACTTACCAGTTGTTTTTTCTTGAATCTTTTTCAATCTATCCATGAACATTTTTTTAGAAACATTTTCCAAATCATTCATGGGAAAATTCATTAAATTAGAATCAATTCTTTCTGCAATACGTTCTTCTGCCATTTCAAGTGTAATATATAATACATTCTTTCCTTGCATCAAACATGCAGCTGCATGATGACACATAAACAATGATTTACCAACACCTGTTCCTGCAATCACTATATTTAATGTTTTTTGTGGAAGCCCACCTTTAGTTATTTTATTAAAAAACTCAAGGTCAAACTCAATCCGTTCTTCTTTTTTGTGATAAAAATCAAAACGTGATTCACCATCTACAGTATAATCATGACCTACATTTGTATCAAATCCAACTGCAAGTGCTTCTGTTAATATATCTGGTATGGCTTCAGCAGTATACTTTTTGTCTTTACCTTGAATGATATTAATACCTTTCAAGATTGCATTATATACTGCTTTGTCTTTGCAGAATTTTTCAGTATTATCAATCAGCCACTTCTTATTGAAATCTTTAATTTCTAATGATTCAACTGATTCAATAATACTATTGTGTTCTGTTTCGGAAATGTCTCTTCTGCTATCTAGCTCGATAAGAAGAGATTCTTTGGTGGGAAGATTGTTATACTTTTCAATAAATTTTTTAATTTCTTGAAAAACAATCTTATCAGATTTTTCTAGAAAATAATCTTCTTTTAAAAATGGTATAGTTTTTCTTGCATAATCTTCATTACTAATTAATTGTGCTAGAACAGTCCTCTCTATCGACATATTTGTAATCTCCATTCTCCAACGATTTTATAATTAACTCTTCCAATATAGTGCCAACTATATCTGCAAAAGTCTCACTCATTAAAAGTTTTTCATCTACATCATTAGAGTATATCAAATCCCAATCAAATGTCAAGTTTCTAGTACCGTCTTCATTTTCTTCACCTGCAAACTTTACTTCTCCATACTTAAATATTACACCATTATAAATTGAGCTTGGCTCATCAATACAAATTCCTGCATGGTCATAATCATTATTTTGTAAAATTTTATATTTCATTTCGACTCTGTTAATAATTCTGGTTTGCATTCCTCAGTATCCGCTATTCCATATTTGAATTCTTCTTTTGCACATTCATCCAATTTATCCATAATTTCTTTTGTGAAATATTTCTCTGGATCATTGTTAATTGTTTTACCAAATGTTTTTGTTCCATCTGGTAATTCGATTCTTGTGCTAACAGATTTGAATATTCCATACTTCAAAGCAAGGTCTAGCAATCCATAATATTTATCAAGTCCTTTTTCATAATTTAATCTAACATCTACCATCTTGTTTTCAACTGTCAATCTAGACTTATGATTTTTGCAGTGAATAATATTACCAATTACTTCTGTTCCATCTTTTTCTTTTTTCTTTCCAAGAAAAACAATTTGTGAAGCTGCATATTTTAATCCAGAGCCACCACCCATTTCTTTAGTTGGAAACATACTTCCCATAGAGTCATATGTATGATTTGTAACTATCATAGGAACTTTTGCTTTTCCTAATCTTAAAGTTAAAACACGGAATGCAGCTTTAAGAACTTGTGCTCGTGTCATATCTCTTGTCTCATTTCCAGCAGCAGTATCTTCCATTTCTTTAGTTGTTGATAACATACCCAAAGAATCTAAACACATCATCATAGGCTGTTTTTCTTCATCATCAATATACTTGTCAAGTATTTTTACAGCTTGTGTTCTAAATTCTTGAACAGTTGCAACTGGAAAAATAATCATTCTTTTTGAATCTATTCCACGTTCTTCTATCATATCTTTTGTGATAGCAGATTCTGATTCAAAATAAATTACACCAGCATCTGGATTCTCATCAAGAAAAGTTTTGACCATTCCCAAAACAAAAAAAGTTTTTCCTGTTGCAGATTCACCTGCTAATGCAGTAATTTTATTTGAAGGCAATCCACCGTAAATTGAACCAGATAAAAGTGCATTAAAGATATAAGAACCAGTATCAATAAATGAATCTATATCTGCAGCCTCAACACCATCAGAAACTAATGATGCATATTCATTACCAGACGTTTTTATTACTTTATCAAAAAAACTCATACATCAAACCTCGCTTTATTTTCTGAACGTATCTTTTCAAATCCATTTGGATACCGTTTCTCTAGTTTTTCAATGTTTGTTTTAATAACATCATCTAATGTTACACCAAGTGCAAGACATGCTTGTGCCATGTACCACATAATATCACCTAATTCTTTTTTCATGTGAAGTTTATTTTCTTCATTTAATTCTTTTCCTTGAAAGATACACTTCTTTACTAAATCACCAAATTCACCAGCCTCTGCTGACAGCCCAAGTGTAGCTGTCAGCAATCTTTCTGGTGGAACTAGATGTTCTGTTTTCATAGTATACAGTGATTTCTCAAATGCAGTATATTGCCTTGATTGTTCACTTGTTACACTGTTTACAAATTTTATATAATTTGCAAAAAAATCATTATCCATATATTATCCTAAAAATTTTGTTAAAGTATTTTGTTTTTCAAACAAAGAACTATTCGTATATGTAATTTTTCCCTCTCTTTTCATATCATATCCAAAATCTTGGTAAACCCAATATTCTAACCCTTTAAAAAATTTGTCCCCAGACCAAAGTTCTGGGTCTTTAATTAAAGATTGTGTATTGTACCAAAGTTTATTATATAAGTCAAGGTCTTTTTCTAAAATCTCAACTTTATTTTTAAAGTCCTCTGGAGAATCTACTATTAAAAAATCATCTACATTAAATGCTTTTCCACTCTTAATTTTTCCTATCATAAAATGATTAGAATCTTCATGGAAAAAAGGAAGTATTCCATAGATTAACATCTTCCAAAATTTACTTGCAGTTGGCCAACCCTTACTTCCACTTATCATGAGAGTGTATTTTGTTTTATACATTATTTCATGCAATTGTGTCATTGGAGTTTTTTGTATTCTTGAATGATACTTTTTATCTATTTTGCTCATTTCCCAATCACCATAGATTAATGCATCTGGAAATTGGTCAAAAATATATTCACGAACAATCTTGTATTTATCAACTGTTTTGTCCTGTGAAGGAGTACAGTGCATTGCAACATTCAAAGGAATAGTACGATTTCCTGGCTCTGTGCATAATTTATTTTTATCTTCATTCATTAAAAACATGTATGAATGTTCAACATTAGAAACAGGAGTTTCTGTTTCCACTATTGTTTGGTCTTCATAACTTTTAATATGTGAAGATGATTTCATTACTGCTTGAACAGAAAGTATTCTTCTTGCACGATTAAATAAATCTTTTGCAGCAATTGGAAAATAACGTGAATCTTCTCCTATTTCAAAATATGGAACATTTGAATCATTTAAAAAGCTAGTGATGATTCCAGTGTAATTTTTAGAAAATCCTGCTGGTTTGTAGAATGTTCCGTCCTCTTTATACATTTTTTCAATTAATGTACTGTAACCAGATATACCACTATAAATTAAACCAAAATCTACTTTAATATTTTCAAAATACTTTGAGAGCCAATCTTGTTTATTTCCTTTCTTAAAATTTTCCCAGCAATCAAAAAGATTATTATTCTTGTTTATTTTTTCTTTTACATCAACATATAAACTTGAAAAATCATTTCGACTAACAATATAAAAATTATCATGAGGATATAGCTGAGCCAAAGAAGCTATAAAGATAGCACTCTCTGAATCTCCACCAATCATTCCCCATTTATTAAAATTAAAAGAAATTGATTTTCAGAATTTTCCTACGATAATGTTTGCCATAATTTTTAAATAAAAAAAAAGCCTCTGTATTAATACAGAGGCTTTAATTCATCCTAATTAATTAAGGTTTGGTTCATCTATGATAATGTTACCGTGAACATCGACTATACCACGTTCTTTTGGGCGTCCACCGTCTTTTGGATTTGCAGAGATTATTTGAGAAATGAATCCTACAAATTCATACATATCATAATATTCTGGCCTGATGTATTTTTTAAGATTTTCTATATCCCTTTCTAAAGACTTCATCCAAGCTTGTCTTTGAATATCAATCTTATCAAAATTAACTTCTTGTAAAAATCCATAAAGTTTAATTTTAGGATAAAAAGGCTCTTTACAGTATTGATCGAAATACTGAGCATGTGTAAAAAATTTATGAGATACGGTTGGGTTTTCCCAAAGGATATAAGCTACTTCTTGCGTAGTTTTATGTAATCCACCAGAATGAATACCAAGTGTTTTAAGATATTCTTTTGCAGTAGGACTATTTAAAGCTCTAATACGAACATCTCTACTAGTAGTCTCTCTAAATTTTTTAAGAACTTTTTTTAGTTGTTCTGGTGTCCCTTTTCCTTGAAACATTCTATCAATTTGCTCAAGAACAGCATCATCATCTGTAACATCAATAGAATTTTCTCTCTTTATTTCATAAAGACCATTCAGAACATCCCCAACAGTAGAAGGCTGACCATTACCAGTATGGTCTTCACCATAATTTAATCCTCTTTTCCAAACAGATTTATCTAAAGGACTGTCAAAAGTTACCACATCTGCAAAGTAATTTTTTACACCCATTCTGTCTTTAAGAGTGAACAGTCTATTATAACCAGAAATTAATTCGTATTCACCAGTATCTTTTCGCTTTTCAACAACCATAGTGTCTTTATCGTATAATATTCCTTTAGAAAAAGAATTGAATATATCATTTCTTTTTGGATTTTTATCTTTTCTCCTTGGCTGTAAAGTTGTACCATGTTCGTCCACAATAATTAATCTAGTTAAATCAATACTGACTCTTTCAACAAAATTAATACCTCTTTTATTATCATAAAATGATTTTGGAGGATTTACTTCTAAAGATCTATTAATTGAATAATGTATATTTGCCATTTTAATCTCCTTTAAAAGATATAAGGCGTTACTTGTTAGAAGAAATAATCAACAACGATTATTTCTTCTTATATATTACCACTGACATTCATAAATGTCAAGTAAAAAAAGTATCCAATGAAGAAATTTCTTTCTCTGCATACTTTCCAATCAATTTCTCCTGTTTTCCATATGTACCAATTGTTGCCAACCGTTTGTCACAATATGCAACACAAGAGAATCTTTCACCGTTTCCAGAAATAGGAGTTACCCCATGTAATTCACTGGAATCAGCTATAATGACGGAGTTATCTGGTGCATCAATCGCAACCCTATATCTAGGAAAGCAAAGATATGCACCTTGATAATCTCCTTCTCTGAAGACACACATACTAGTCAGACCGGCATCTGTGTCTCCAAAATCAACATGAGCAGCCATTTTTGTTGACTGACCACTATGATACCTATTTGCTGAGAGAGTTGTAAATATTCCTCCCCCAACACGATGTTCTGGTTTGATGTTTGTTTCTACAAATGATTTTTGTCTACGATAAATTTCTTTGTCTGCTTTTTTGAAAGCACGTTCATTCCAGATAGAAATATCTTGAAGTGCATTCCATTTTTCTGGATTATCTTTTGTCCATCCAGACATATCAATTGCACCTGTGAAACGTCCTCTTTTAAATCCTATCATTACAGAATGTATTTCATTTGAATATGCAATCATTCCCCACTTACCAGATTTTGTTTTCACTTGATATGAATTAGGTGTTCGTAATCTATAATGCTCACCTTCAATTAAACCTTTCTTTGCCATTTCTTCTTTATCTATTGGGCCCGAACAATTAGCACGCATTGTAGATGTATCTTCAATTGACATTAAAGTCTTACGAACTTTATCATCTGGAAATGCATTTGTAATTACAAATGCTAGAGGAACACCTTTTCCATCTAAAGATTTTCCTGGCTTGTATACTACAATATCCTCATTTGATTGATAGACTTTATCATATGATGTAGAATCAAGAAACTTTCCATTCATAGAATCAAATGTTTCTTTTCTTCCTAAATCTGTTTTTGCATAATATTCTTTCATTGCTGTTCCTTATATGGTTTCAGAATATTATTGTAAATATTTTCCGATAAGTATTTCATTTGTAGTGGTGCAACCATTAGACCAATCCTTGCAAGATTTTCATTTAATTTACCTGTGAACTGATAATCTTCTGGAAGTGTCATAATTCTTTTTGATTCTTTTACAGTATAACCACGGTCTTCTGAAGGATGCAAATGTACAGCTAGACTTGTTTGTAATCCTTGTTCTGATAGTGTATGTGATGATTGATTCCAAGGAACACGGCGAGATTGAAAAAAAGAAAACTTTTCTTTTGGAACTTCTTTTCCTCTTGCAGAACGATGAGCAATAACTTTTTGATACCAAGGCTTGACTACATCATCACCAACTGAAACAACAGTGTCAGGATTTTTTTCTAATCTCTTTAACCACTTATATTTAGCACTCTTTTTCATAGACTCACATAAAATACTACTCTCTTCTAAGTTTTCTTTGTCATCTTTTAAATCACCAATTGCATCTTGTAATGTTGCATACTTTTTTTCTGGTTCTGGAAATACAAATCCACCTAATACTTCTGGTGAAAAACTTATAAATGGATTATTATGATTTTCCAAAATATCATTACGAACACCAACAATAAAAACTCTTTCACGTTTTTGTGGAACACCAAAGTTACTTCCCTTCAAAACTTTATGTGTTACACCATAACCAGCTTGTCTTACTGATTCAAGAACTTCTTCAAACAATTCTTTTGCATAAGACATGGTAAAACCTTTTACGTTTTCAATAATCAAAACTTTAGGTTGAAGAACTTTTGCAATTTCTATTTGCTTAAATGTAAGTCTTTCTATTTCTTTTTGTTTTTTTCCATATGCAATCTTTTCTTTACCCCAGCCTTTTTGTTTTGTTCCACTCATTGAAAAAGGTGGGCATGGTGGAGAGCCGTCAAGAATATCTAGTTCACCAGGCTGTAACCCTGTCATTTCCATAATTTGTTCTGGAGTAACAGAATTTATATCTTTACATTGATGCACAGTATTTGGAAAATTATTTAAATAATCATTTACTGCAACTTGTTGGAATTCATTCATGTAGAGACAATCACCTCCAGCAAGTTTATATCCACAAGAAGAACCACCCCCACCAGCAAAAAAAGTAATATAAGTGAATAATTTTCTATCAGAAGATCTTTTTAAATCATCAAGTGTATATCTAAAATATCTCATACTATTAAACAATTACCTTCTAAAATAGTTTTTAATCTAACAGACGTTACCATACCATAGCCTTTCTGTTTATCTGCCAAAACTAACGGAGCTCCGTTGTCCCAATGAATATAGACCATACTATCATAAGGAATTGCAGATGTCAAGTGTTTTGCTTGTAGGTAAATTAATTTTTTTATTTTTTTATCTGACATTTTTTTATCCAAAAAAACTTTCAAGAGTGGCTTGTGTACCATAAGACCTATCAATATTCCATCCTATCTGTTCAAGGATGAGATTGAAAGGTTCAACAAATGCCTTCTCAAATTGTTTATCATAATCAACATAAGGATCAACATCAACACCTCTTGGCAACTTGGTGATGAAAGAAATTACATTTGATTGTGTTGGATTGGGCTGTCTAAGGTAGATAAATTTAATCTTATCACCTTCTTGAATCAAAGGAAACTTACTAGTAAGTTTTTCCCTTTTAACAAGATAGTTATACATCAAAGCACCCTTTGTATGTATAGGAGTGCCTTTAGTGAAAATAGAAGAACTGTCACTGAATTGTGTTAATCCATTAACAGATCTTGGAAATGCAATCTCTTCTGGAGACAATTGCATAAACTCTTTACGAAAATCTTGAATGAAAGTATTTAGTTTTTTTTCATCGCCTGACATAATCACCTTGAGTGATTCTTTAATCTTTTCTCTACATGAAAAAGGAGTAGAAGATTTGACAGCTTCGATACCCATAATTTTTAGATTGGGTTCTTTGTATCGTACACCTTCTACATCCCAAGAGTTTAAAATATATCTTTTCTTTGCAGTCCAGATACCCTTGTCAGCAATTACCTCACGTTTCATCTGCATCTTCTGCTGATATGCATTCATATATTTAGCAAGCTCTGCATAACACTCATCAATGAAAGGTTCGATTTTATCTTCTGTAATCTTATCAAGAAAGTCTACAATCTTTTCTGTTAATGAATCATTTTTGAACAATCTAGAAACAAGTTTATCAAATGTAATGTAAACTGAATCAGTATCTGAAGCAATCACATAATCTTCATCAGATGTTTCTAAAAGTTTATTTAAATACTCATTGAGTTTCTTCTCAATCCATCGAATAGACAACTGGCCTGAAGTAGTCACACCTTCACCAATTGCAAGGTCGAAATATCTAAACCACTCATTACCAATCGCACCATAAGCAGAATTCAAAGAAATCTTTCTAGCCATCTGAATGTTTTGATACCTAGATACATCATTCAAGTATTTAGCATCTTTTGTATCTTCATACTTTTGTTTTGCATCAAGCATCTTCTTTTTGTAAATGGTACGGTCATCATAAATCTGTTGCATCATCTCTGGAAGAAAGCCTTGTCTATCTTTTCTGAACATTGCACCATTCGGAGTCATTGTCAGATTTTGTTCTTTAAGATGTTCTGTATCATAAGAACCATCTACAAAATCTGCAATTATAGAATCACCATAATCTTTACAATCCTTTACAAGTGTTTCTGGTGAAATGTTGTACTGCATAATCAAATGAGGATACAATGAATTTAAATCAAAAGATACTACCCATTTGTGCATACCAAGCTGAGGTTCTTTGACATATGCACCAGCAAACTTTCCATGTTTCTTTTCATCACTATTCTTTTGTGGAATAATAATATTTTTAGAAAGTAAATGATTGTAAATGAGAACATCCCAATATCGAACAGAAGTAAATGCATCTGAAAAGTTGACTTTAGCTTCATATGCCATGGTCATCAACAAGTCCATCAACTTCATCTTTTCATCAATACGTTCAACAAGAACAACGTCTTGCACATTGTAATCTACAAATGATTGATAATCTTTTGTGTACCAATCTCTAAATGTTTCATATGGATTTTCATCTTTACGTTCACCTAGTTCTACAAATGCGATATGGTCTAGCCGATATGATTCTTGATTTGTATAGGTAAACTTTTGATAGAGTTGTAAATAGTCAATGTTTGAAACACCTAGAATATCATAAATGGTATTTGTTTTACCAAATTTACCTTTTATCTTTCTTTCACTAACCACTCCCCAAGGTGAAAGCCTGTTTACTGTCTTTACATCAAATACTCTTTTGATACGATTACAAATATAAGGAATATCAAAAAATTCTGTATTCCATCCTGTGATTGCATCTGGTTGAATCTCTTCCCACCATCCAATAAAAGATTCAAGTAAATGTTTTTCATCTTGACATGAAATGTATTTTACATTTTCATTATCCGTCTGATACTTACCGATACCCCAAACAAGAATTTGGTCATATCCATATCTTTTTACAGTAATAGAAAGCATTTCTTCTACTGCAAGGTCTTGATTAGGAAATCCATTCTCACATTGCACTTCAATATCAATCGTATATACATGCATCAAAGAACGGTCAAACTGTATTTGTCCTTTGTACTTTTCTGCGATATAAGAATATGTGTATTGATTTATGCCGAATACTAAATTAAGTTGATTTTCATAATGAGAGAGAAATTCTTTTGCAGCCTTCATATCCTCAAACTTGATAGGTGCAACAGGATTTCCTTCTAGTGTTTTGAACTTGGAAGGCTTGTCAGTGGGAACATATAAGGTAGGTTTGTAGGGAATGCGTTTATTAAATCTCTGGCCATCCTTGATGCCACGAACTAATATACGATTCCCCCATTGAGTAACGTGAGTATAAAAATTCATAATAAAATAGTTCCTTTTCAGAATTACAAAACAATATTATTTTATCGTCTGTCATTTGAATTGTCAAGTTGTTTCTACTCTTTTCTTACCAATATTATATTTTGTTTCAAGAACCCATTCATCCTTTTCTTTGAATCCAATAATCTTGATTTGAGACAAAGGGGCTTTAGGTTCAGAGTTACCAAGAACTGTTACTAAATCCCAATCTTGTAACAATGAAGAAATTGTATTTCTTCTTGCAATATCATTTTCAGTAATATTAGTTTCTTTTCCATCTAAAGCAAATAATTCTTTAAAATGTACAATATAATATTTACCTTGTTTATGCAATATGTGACATGATTGAAAAAGCTTCTTTTCTTTTCTACTTGCAACTCCTATTCTTGAAAGAGTCTCACGAACTTTTAAAAAGTCATCAGGCTCTTTAATTGTTACTTCTAACATGTTGTTAATCATTTTCTTCCACCTTTATTCAAACGATTTTTAATCGTATTAATTTGTTCATCAGAAAGTATCTCAAGAGCAGATTTAGCTTTCACATCACTATATCCGTAATACTCTTTCACATACTCTAAGTCTTTAAGTTTGTTTGCTTTTAACCAAGGAGCAAATCTTTTTTTAGACCTAATTGTATTTATTAAAAAATCATTTTGAAGTTTTGCATCTAAATGACAATTTAAATTCATTTCATTAACAAACATTATAGTATCAGAAAAAGAACCTAAACAATGATTAACAACATATGCAGGATATTTCTTTTCCCACATTTCATCATCACTGTCTAATAAGTTTTCTTTTGTATGATTAATAGAATTCAAATAATCTTTTAATTCGTACATTATCGCATAAACCTTTCTAAGCTAGTATTTTCTCTAGGTATATCTAAAATAATATTAATAAATTGTTCAAGTCTCACTATATGTGTTTTATAGCCACGAATAAATTCATCATCTTTAAGATGGGATATTACACATTTCCCTATATCATGATTACCTTTTATAATATAAACTTCATCAAAATTATACTTTTTCCAGTATTTCCATACTTTATGTGGAAGTTTTTCTTCAACACTACCTCCAACATTCTGATTAGTACAATCAACATATATTTTTTTATTCCCTATTTGTATAATAAAATCTATCTCAAAATTTCCTTCTTTTTGATAGGCGTATGGTATGTTATAATATTTTAATAAATTTTTTAACTGTTTTTCTAAATTTTTACCAGACTTATTTGCAACAGATGCATCCGTTAATTTAGTCATGCCATGAACTTTTCTAACGATGGAGAATTTAAACCAACATTTTTTATGTTATATATAACATTATCAAAAGTAAATGGTGGTTTTTTTATTTCTTGTTTAGGTAGTATTGTTTTATCAAACCATTTTAAATCCTTATCTTTTGGATATTCTTTTGTCCATTTCATATTACTATTTTTAATATATTTTTTTGCAGAATTATTTAATGGATAAATGTATCTAAACATAAATCCTTCAATAAGCTTTATGTTTTTATGTGTCATAAAATCTCTAGTCATCCAAA
>MDTE01060746.1_pt1 | contig 26390 bp, 36 predicted proteins | sample 811231 | NCBI WGS metagenome assembly MDTE01 (sample SAMN05326651, study PRJNA326480) | marine metagenome | isolation source: seawater | place: Indian Ocean: Red Sea | collected 2010
ACTAATCTGTTTTGTGCTGGGAATAATTCAACACCCTCAATATCTTCACCTAAAACATCATTCTTAATATATTGCATGTGTCTCCAATCATGATGTGCAGATCTATCAATCCTTGATATTGATAATTCAGTTATCTCACGATCTAATAAATTCTCTTTACTGTTTGGACCTAATTTACTAACTGTACAAACATATAAATCATTACTCCATTTATTTTGATTCTTTTTTTCCAAATCCCTAAGAAATTTTTTTGCCTTTGCTTTTGATTTGAACTCTGGATATTTCTTCATAATGTCTTGCCAAGACCATGACCACTTAAAATCTTTCATATCCATTGGTTTCATTTTTTGCCAAATTTTTACCATTTTTTTTCTTTCTTTTACTTACGTTTTTTTTAGTAATTTCTACCACCCAGAATCTTGACAATCCCAACAATAATAAGTCATCTTATTTGATGAACTGACACTTGTTAGCACCCACTCTCCATGAGGTATAATATAATCACATTCTCTACATGTTTTTTCAAAATCTGATCTTTTAAAAATTGAATTAAGTTTTGTATACTTTGGCATTATTTTTCTTCTCCTAGATCCAGACTTTTTACAGTCTGGATCTAACTTGTTTAAAGCAATCCCTGTTTTTGCTTTTTCAAGAAATCCTTTCTTAGAATTTCTTTCATTCTAGGATGTATCGCACCGTCAACCTCTAATGCCTCATCACAAAAATGATTTTTAGTTATCTGTAAATGACTAAAACAAAACATACACATAAATGTAATTTTATTTGTTGCCTTTAACTTTCTAACTATTTGCTTTCTATTCATAAAATTACCTTTCAATCACTTTATAATATGAATATATATATATTATAGCATATCATATTTTAAAATGCAAATCATATGTTTTTCAAAATATTATATATTTGGGGAAAATAATTGATTCTAAATTTTAGATTTGCAAATTGTCCTATTGTTTTTAGAATGATTCCACTAATCCTGTATCTTTGGAATTTATATACTGTTTGGTCCAATAATTGAATATTTAATATAGTGATAGTATAATTTCAATAATATAAATTCTTTTATGAATCTATATTATTTGGATTAGCTGGTGTTAATGCTCTGGTAATCGGATTACCTCTCCCATTACCAGAATTAATGAATGTATATAAGCATTAACACCAGCAAAAAAGAAAGAATAAGAACGTGATTGAAAGTAAGTTCATAGATGATGGTATTGATTTTATATTAGAATCTTTATCAGATGAAAGGATTAGTAAAACAGATATATTGCATAAATTTTTAAGAGATTTTGAATACTTAAGAGAAAATCAATTATCTAGTTTTGCTAGTTCTAATATTGATCATTGAATTTTCCAAATTCCATTTAAGCTGGTATTAGTAAAACTTTTTCCCTCAGTATTAATAAAACCTACTAATACCAGCTTTATTTTTTCTTTCTTTTTTTGATACCTGTAAAACTTTCCGATAAAAAAATAGCATACATATTATAAAAAATTATTACCGTTAAAATAATGGGCAATAACATATTTATAAAAACTAAAAAATTCATAAAATCAAATTTCATAATACTTCTAACTCCATTTCTTTATTTTCTTAACCTTTCTTTTCTTCTTTCTAAAAAAAGTGCAATTACATAATAAAAAAATATCCACATTATAATAATTGGCAATAACATATTTATAAAAATTAGAAAATTCATTAAATCAAATTTCATCATAATACTTCTAACTCCATTTCTTTATCTAATTGATTTGAAAGTAATTTTTCAATTACACCTTTCAATCTTTCTTGGACCATTTCTTTTACAAATGGACCCTCGCAATTAATCATAAATAACTGCTCCTGATAATTATAATCATATGCAGTTGTTCCTGTTAACCAATATCTATAACTTGATTCTTGTGAACATAATATATCTACTGTATTTTTCCAGATCTCAATTGCTTTATCTTTATTCTTTGGTTCTGGTAAATCTTTATTTTTTTCAACTGGTAATACATTTTCAATTATAGGTTCAAATTTTTTATAATAAGATATTTTACAAAGTTCAGTTTTCACTTTATCCATTATTGGCATTTTTTTTGGATTCTGAAAAAACAGACTTGACAAAACTTGACTAAAAAAATTATAATCTAAATGATCATGATTAAGTTTTAAGGTAGATATTTTATTAGGATTAAGATTAATATTCTTAATAAATAAATTATTATTATAATCTTTAATCAAATCATGATATCTAAATGCAACCTCTGTGTTCATATTTATTCCAGAATTTATATTTAAGTAATAATTCGTATTATCTTTTATAACACTTGGATTTTTGGATAAATAATCAAACATATCTTTCTTATGGAATCCACAATTTGTATTTCTTAATGTCTTAAAAATACCTTTATAAACATTACCAGAACAATAAAAGGTATGAATCTTCAATTGTGTTAATATTCGTTGTAATAAAGCTGGTAATGATCTTGTATTACCTGATAAATTTATGGAGCAGTTATTTGTAATCAATATTGCATTATTGATCATTTCATAAGATGATAAATTTTCATCTTCAATATCATTAGTTATATAAAAACCCTGTTTATATCCAATTGAGTTTAAATAATTAAGTAATGATCTTCTATTATTCATATAATCATGTATAATATAATTGTTCATTAGAATTAACCTTTCAATCACACAAGTTAGTTAGTTTTTTTGACAAAATAAGATCCAGTCTGTGTGGACTGGATCTATTTTTTTTAATCATTTATGGATAATTGATCCAATAATTTATCGCCAAGTAATCTTAATTTTTGTTGTTTTTTTGTTTCTATGTATTGGATATGCTCTTTCTCCAATTCATCATTACTAAGTTTTTCAAGATCTCTCTGGTGTGCATTTTCCAAATACTCATTTATTTCATCAAGACTTTCAAACAAAATAAATTTTTCATCCTCACTATATTTTGGCATTTCTATATTCCTTTGTTTTTATTTTTTTCAAGTCATCATAAATGTTTTGTTCATTAGTTCTTAAACTCTTAGCAATTTGCTTAACAGAATAATTTTTATCTCTCATTTGTTTTGCTAAAACACCTCTAATTTCAATAAACCGTCTTTCAACTTTTGTGTGAAATTTAAGGTGTGGTGTGTAACTCGTCATTTTTATACCTCATTAATTTTGCAAGTTGTATTTCTAAATTGTTTATTTCTGATTCAACCTGTTTTCTTACGACATTAACTAATCCAATAGATCTAAAATTGTGTGTGAAGTCTAATCTATAATATAGATGGTCAAGTCTTATTTCGATTTCATCAGATTTTTGCAATCTGATCATATTTAATTTATGTAATAATCGTCATTGTTTGGATCTTCTAATAATGATCTTAATTCAAGAAACTTATTAACATTAAATCCAAATATTAAATATGATTTATTTTTTGATCCAGTACCAATATTAATTGCGTTTAGTTTAGTTCCGTTAGGTCCACAACCCTCTCTAATCCAAGAACGTATTATCTGGTCAGAACAACCTAATGTTTTTGCTAGTTCTTGAACTCTAAATGATTTCTCATCTGGAACATATTTATTAGTAACTGATTTTTGCATTTCTTACCTCTCTTTCTACACACAAGTTAGTTTATAATTATTATCCCATAGGAATATTTCAATATTTTATATATTTCAAATATTCCAATATAAAGGATATATTTATCGTAACATAATATATTTCAAAGAGTCAATAACAACGATATTGGAATAATCAAATGTCATTGGATTTTTTTATATAAAGTATATTTCAAATAAAATTAGATTTAGTATAACATAATATTTATACAGTTAAAGGATATTGGCAATTGAACATTAAAAAGTATAGTAATGAATCTCAACTTTTAAGACTTAGATTAGAAACTGGTGAAAGGTTTAAGCAGTTTAGAATTAAAGTTGATAAATCACAAAAAGAAGTAGCACAAGCATTAGGAAAATCAAATTCATGGCTATCATCCGTTGAAAATGGTGAACACAATTTACTTATTCCAGATTTATTAATGTTATGTCAATACTATGGTGTTTCACCATCTTATTTCTTAGATCAAGAATCAAGTGTCTTTGGTTCTCAATCAGTTGGGAATTTAGATCCAACAGAATTAACTCAAATGTACTTTAATAAAATGAATAGTATTTTACCAGTACAAATTCCTATCTATATGCAATCTGAATATATCTATGGTGAAAATCCTAAACCTTTTGATTATGTTTTTTGGTCCAGACAAAGAATTGCAACAAGAGAAATAATTGGTGTTCAAGCACAAACAAATAACATGGTTAATAATTTATATCAACCTATTTATTCAAACGATAGAGTTATTTTTCAACTAAATACGCCAATGAGAATTGGTGTTGGTGCTATTTGGTCATTTCAAAGAAAAGGTTTTGAATCTACAAATGGATTATCTATTGTTGAAATAAGAAAAAAAGGTAAAAATTGGACCTATTATAATTCTGGATGTTCAGAAGAAATGCCTTTGCAAGAATCTCAATTTATTGGCATGGCAATTCATAAAAACTCAACTCATAATTTTGAAACCGTTAATCCATTGTGGCAAGGTTTTGAACCAGCTACACACAAACTTGAATCTAAAAGTGAAATTCAAGCAAAAATAACACAAGAAGATAACTGGATAAATGATGAACTAGGGATTATGTAATGAAAACAAAACATGGTTTAATTTATCGAGAAAAAAGAAAATATAAAAATGGTAAAACTTATTATATTTTTAAAGCTATTACGAATCCAGATCTAAATGGTAAGAAAAAAAGATCAAATTTTGCAAGTTATGATAAAGCTAATATTTGGTTAAAGTCTCAATCAGTTGATGTTGAAGATGGTTTAGATTTTAATACATCTTCAAGATCTTTAAAATATTTTATTGATCAGTATATGAAATCTACAAAATTTACAAAATTAAGACAAAGAACAAAAGAAGATAAAAAACGTAATTATAATCAAATACTAAAATATTTTAGAGAAGATCTAGGCATAAAAAATATAAAAATGTCTGAACTAAAATATCCTATTCTACAAAGATTGATGGATCTGTTAGCTTTTAAGTTTTCACCTCGAACTGTAAGAGATTATAGAGATAATATTTTTCAGATAATGAAATTTGCACAAAGATATGGAGCAGTTAGAGATATTCCATATTTAGATGTTCCAGAAAACAGAAAAACAAATAAAGATAGAATAAAAGATACTGATATGAATTTATTTCTTCAAGCACTTGATCATAGATTATCACCAGCAATTTGGCTTTTAGCATATACAGGAATGAGAACTGGTGAAGTTATTGCATTAAGATGGAAAGATGTTAATTTATCAGATGGCATGATTGATATAAATGGTTCAATTTCAAAATTAGATGAAAAAACATTTGGTAGATCTTCAACAAAAACTGGACAAAATAGAGTAATCAAAATATTCAATAAAAATGCAATTGAAATTCTAAGAGAACATTTTTATAAACAGACATTAGAACTAAAAAATTTGGGTATTTTACAAAAAGAAGATAATTTTATTTTCACAAAATTAAATGGTGAAATTTATCATGATGGAACATTGATAAGAGAAGTTATACATAAGACTTGCGATAAAGTAGGAATTAAAAGATTTACAAATCATACATTAAGACATAACTTTGCGTCTCATCTAGCAGAACAAGGTGTAACCCCTCAATATGTTCAGTATATACTTGGACACTCTAGCATAAAAACTACATACGAAGTTTACGTCCATACAGAAATGCAAAAGGTATCCAAAGCTATTAAAGAAATACGCATTACATAACTTATATTGCGTTTTAAGACTATTTGATATAATAAATTATGTTATCCCTCTGGTGTAACTAAAACACACGTTTTAGAATCGAATTTTGAACTGAATGGGTAACAAATTGGGAAAATTGGGTAATAAATTGGGTATTTGAAATATTTGAAATATATCAAAATATTTGAAACAAATGGTCCATTTTGAACTCAAAACAGATATGCCCCGTTAGAGTAGTGGCTTAACTCGTCTGCCTTTCACCCATTTGGGTTTATACTCAAAATCATATAAATGGGTAACAAATTGGGTATTTGAAATATATTATTCTAATTGAAATAAATTATTTATTTGAGTAATTGTCCACCATTTAAATGAAATAGGATTGCAACAATAATAATTATTAATGAAATATATTTAGGAGCATTATTTTCTGAATCGTATCTCATCTTTTAATCCTAAGTTTTACAGATCCAAAACCTTTTTTCTTTGATTTAGGTTCTTTCATTTGTTTCATTTTCTTACTAGATTTTCCAGATCCTAATAAATTCATCTTATTACTTGATTTTGATTTATGTAGATCTTTTATTCTTAATGCTTTTATTTCACCAGTTTTTAATCTTTTGATTTGAAATACTTTATCTATTTTTCCATCATTATATTCAACTAATTTTCCAGAATTTGCAGATCTTGGAACTGCTAAATTTATTTCATCTTGTGTTGTTTGATCTGCTTTTTTATTATGTATATGAGTTCTGACTGGGTTTCTACCATTTCCAGTTTCTTCATATTTCCAGTAATTGTCGATTGCCTCTGATTTTTTATCATTCTTTCTTAGAGTTGAAATCAAGGATGATGGGTACATTTTTTCAGTTTCCTTGATTGTTTGTTTACCCTTTCGGTTTTTTGTGATACTTTCTGCAATTCGTTTTATATCTTTTGCAGTAAGATCCATTTTCTTAAGTTTTTTCTTAGTTTCACTTTTAGAAATAATTTTTGGCTCTAATATGTATTCATGAACAACATCATGGAAATCTTTAAAGTTACCAGCAATTTTTTTTGAATCCTTTGGAACAAATCTATCTTTATATTCTTCAAACTCTTTTTTTACAAGTAATTTATCATAAAATTCAACATAACCACCTTTTGCATTAGATTCAGTTTTTATTTCTGGGATTATATATCCTAATTCTTTTGCGTCTTTTGTTAATCCAGAATGTCTCCAATAACCACCACCAGCACCAGTTCCATCTGCATAAGCAGTAGGATCTGCAATTCTTACATCAGTTTCTAACGTAGTTAATGATTCTTCTAAATCTTGATCTTGCATTGACCTATAAGATAATTTACCTTTTACTGCTTTATTTTTAACTTTATCTTTCATTCTTTCTTCATCCTCGTGCCTTAAAGCATGGACAATTTCATGAGTTGCAGTATCTTCATCAATTTTTAATTTATTATCTCCAACTTTACTTGCTTTGTCTTTGTACATATATTGTGGGTTTATAGCAATCAAAGATTTATTTCCATTTTGTGCGTGTCGATAAAAACCAGCTAATTTACCAGCACTACCATTTCTTAGATCAAATGTAACATCATTTAATACTTTTTGTTCTCTTTGGGTAAAGTTATTTTCTATGATTCTTTTTAAGGTTTCTGCATTTTGTGGTTCTCCTAAAATTAGAGACTTTATCAAACTTGCCCTTTCTGGACGATATTTTGAATCTGGAACATCTATTCCATCAATATCATATAGATTTGGTCTCCTCATCCAAGATAAAAGGTTTACAAACTCATCATTATCTAAGCTACCATTTTTGACTTTCATGTCTGGATTTAATAATACTTCTGCTTTTTTAGAAAAATCATAACCTGTGTTTCTTTTCTTTTTTTCTGCTTTTTTTCCTACTTCTTTATCAAAAAATCTAGCTAATATATCTTCCTCTGAAATTCTACCGTATTTATCTTTTGGTACAACTGTTAGATAATGTTTTTGATCCTTAGTATTAATTCCTAACTCTTCTAAGTCATCTAAAATTTCCCTTTTTTTATCAAATGGTACATAATATAATGCCCTTGAAAGAGGTTTATGATGAATAGAACTAGAATCAAAACTTTTTGATTTCAAATACTCTTTTGGATCATCAGTTGGAATTAATATGATTCCTCTGTTTACCGTAGTGTTTGTTCCTTTATTAAAAGCTTTAACCCCTTTTATATAAATTGCTTTATCTTTTGTATCATTTAGAGGAATTAAATTTACCAAACTATCCGTACTTACATGACCTTTATTTTTTTTAGTTTTGAGTTTTGATGTTTTTTTAGATCTTATAAATTCATTTGCTCTTTCTGAAAGAACAATAATATTTTGATCTTTTAGTTGTTTTGCAAAATTTGGTGATTTTTTATCAAGAATTTTTATAAATCTTTGTGAGTTATCTGCTAAGTTTCCAAATTCTCTTTTATTTTGACTATATTTATCTAGATTTTTGTAATCATCTTCAATTGCTAGTTTTAGTTTTTTTAATGCCTCTTTAGTAAACCGTATTTTATTATTTTTATCAGTTTCTACTGCCCTTGAATCATTAATCATTTCTTTAACCAGACGTTTCATCTCTGGATCTAAAATCTTTCTTTCGTACCAAGATAATCTCATTTTTTTCTCCATTTTTTTCTCCTATCTCTTATTTTTTATTTTTAGTTTTACAGATCCATACCCATTACGTTTTTGTTTGGGTTGATTTGTTTTTAACCATTTTTTATAACTTGATCCACCTTTTGTTAATTTTGTTGGATCATCCATAATACTTTGTACAAGTTTTTGATCTTCTTTTTTCTTCTTTTTTTCATCAAACTTTATTTTTGATTTTTTTATTTCAGATGGTGATAATCTTTTTAAAAAACCTTTAGTTGCAGATAAACCTTTTTTACTAATCTCTTTACCCTTTTTTGCACCTACTTTAGCTTTTGCATAACCTACTTTACTAATCTCTTTACCCTTTTTTGCACCTACTTTAGCTTTTGCATAACCTACTTTACCAGCTTTATATGTAGCTTTAGATCCTTTATAAACACTTTTACCAGTTTCAAATACTTCTTTACCAGCTTTTATTGTATTTTGTCCACCAGATTTGAACATCAACGCAATATCATCAACACCAGCTTGTTTTAATATTTTGTCTGTTTGTTTATCACCAGTTATATAACCATCATATTTTTTATTTGTTTTTTTCTTTGTTTTCTTCTTTGGTTTCTTTTTTGTATCAGTAATTTTTCTACCAATACCATCTGAAAGAATTTTATTAAATTCTTTCTTAGTTATCATCCCTTGCTTATATAAATCGGCATAAATTTTTAACTCACTTGCTTTTATTTTGCTCATAATTAAACCTTTCTTAGTTTATTTCTTTTTATAAGTTGTTGTTTGGGTAATACTCTTTTACGTTTTAGTGTGAAACGAACATTACCATTAATTTTTGCTTGAAATCTTCCAAAATCAAATTGTTGTTTTTTTGGTTTCGATTTACTTGTATTTAGCACCGTGAATGAATCAATTGGTTTTTTACCTTGTTTTAATCCCTCTGGTTGATTTTTCAAAAACTCTATTGTTGATTTATTAAGATCAACAACTGGATAAAATTTACCTTGTTTCCATCCAACTTTGGATGGATTCTCACCAGTTTCTATTTTTAAAGATTTAATTTGAGAACTAGATAGACGAGGTATTACAATTCCTTTTTTAGTAATATTCTTAGTGTTTTTTGTAAATTCATCTTTAGGTGTAGATTTAGCAGTTCTGGTTTTAGTTTTTATTTTCTTTTGAACTTTTTGTGTTTGACCTATTTTCTGTTTTTGTTTAGCTGGTATTCCATCATCTAATTTAGTTACACTCTGAACTTTAGTTACATCAACTACTTTGCTTTTGTCCGTAACTGCTTTACCCTTTTTTATTTGGACCTTAGATTCTTGACTTGTAAATGTTGGGTTTATTTTTGGAATATTCTTTTTAGATCTTTTATTTATATTTTCATTGAAAGGTATTTTTGCATTTTTACCTTTTTTTATTTCATCAAAATCAATTTCCGTTGGAACAACTACTGGATTTTTTAAAATAGTTTTTATTTCAGTAGATGAAAGTGATTTGATATTAGATTTTGGGAATCTTCTAATTTTTGGTTTTTGTACATCCATTCTCTTTGTAGATTCTTTATCTTTTGTTTTATCCTTTGTTGTACTTTTAATTTCATCAAAAGGTCCTCTTTCTTTGCTCGAAAATGAGATTTTAGACGCTTTACTTCGTTTTAGAGGTTTAGTTATAAGGTTGAATTTTGATATTGCTATATTATCAACTAAACCATCAATTTCTTTTTTAGCTTTTTTACTAATATTAGATTCGACATCATCAATATATTTTTTTACACTTTTGCCACCATATAATTTATCTATATCTTTTATATCTTCCGTTGCAGAAATATATTGTTGTTTTTTTAGTTGTTGCAAAAACAATTTTTTTTCAACTTGATTCATTGGAATACCATCAACTATTTCTTTATAATATTTATCCCCCCAATCATTTCTAATTTTTCCAAATGGTATTTTATTTTCTATAGTTGGACGAAATAAATAATCATAAACTTGATGTTCCCCTGTACGTTGTTTTTTTATAAATGTTCTTATAGTTTTTTCATCAAAAGATTTCCATTTACCTTTTTCTAAACCATCTTTTAATTTTTTTCTTGCGTTTGCATTTCTTCTGAAATATAAATCTAAATCTTGACTAGGTGTTCTTTTTACTCTATCTATTACTTTTGCGATATATTCTGCAAATTTGTTATCTGATTCTTGAATTGCTTTATTAACATTTTTTAATGCTTGTTTAGTTTGATTATTACCTAATGATATATTTAGATCTTTTAGAACTTTCTTAAATTGTTTGTTAGTGTATTTTTGTGGTGATTTATCTGCTAATTGAAATAATTGTTTAGCTGTATATTCTTTAGCTATATTATTAACTTCACTTTTAGATAAAATCTTTTTGTACTCATTAAAGATTTGATTTGAAACTTTAGGTAAATTATTTATCTCATTCTTCAACTCTGGACGTTTATTCCCAAATTTAGATTTATAATCTTCAATCTTTTTCCCAATTGCAATTAAGTTTTCTTTAGATGTTTCAATTGATTTAGCAATTTTTTCTTGTGCTTTATCTAGTTTTATTCTTTTGGTTATTGGCACAATCCCTTTTTGAATATCTGCAATAAAGTAATCATCATATGAAAATTTCTTTAATGCTCTATTTTTGGCAAAATCTTGTTGAAGTTGTAAAATCTTCTTTTTTGCTGGATCTGATAAGTATTTTGGTAATAAACCAATTGTTCTTTTTAAAGGATCTTTTAATTCTCTTTCAATCCCAATAACAGTTGTTTTTCCAGATTTGATTTGTTTTACATTGAAAACTTCCCCAGTAGCTTGATCAAGAAATGTATGTTGCCCTATAACATTTTTAGTTGCAATTTTTTCTAAACCGTCTTTTGATCCTTTTGCTATAGCTTTAATTGTTTTTGCAGAACCTTTTACAGCAGTTTTACCTAAACCAGCAACAAATAAAATAGTTAAACCAGCATTAACAGGATTCCATACTTGCCTTGTGGTTTCTGCACCTACTTTCTTTAAAAAGTCATTTGTTGCAGTTTCAGATCCTTTTTGTAGTATTCTTTTTTCTTCTAGTGATGAACTTTCATATGCCCTTAAATATGGATCATCTATTTTTATATATCTGCCTTTTGGTTTTGCAAAATAACCACCACTATTTTCAATTTTTATAGATTCTAATTTTTTTTGAACATCTAAAAATTCTTTTTGTGTCTTTAGATCTTTTTTTATTGTTTTTAAAAATCCAGATTCACCTTTTAATCTATCCAATGAATCTTTTAATCCATCAATAATTTCTTTTCTTTCTTTTGGTGTATCATAAAGAATAGATCCTACTGGGATTTTATCAATTTGATCTTCTGGTACTCCATACCACAATGCACTCCAAATTGTTTGTTCTTCTGGTGTAAACATATCATAAACCATTGATTGTGGTGTAATTGATGTAGTTAAAAATTTAGTTGGATTTTCTTTTGCTTGATTTACTTTATAAGTTGCCATTTTTCCAAAAGCTTTAACACCCTCTTTTGTTGGTTCAACTATAAAACTATCTAAAACAAACTCTGAACCTTTAGAGAATTTATCCCTTTCAATGTTTGTTTGATCTATATAATCATCAAATACATTCTTTGCGTCTAATAGTTGATTTTTACTAACATTGTTTCCTAATGCACCCAATGATAAAAATGCTAACGTCTTATCATTTACAAAAGTTTTTCTTTTTTCATTTAATGTAAGATCTCTGGATTCAATTAATTCAATATCTGGTGAAGATCCTTTTGAATATGTACTTTGAATTTCTGTTAGAGTTCTAGTATCTGGTGTTGATCCTTTTGCAATATCGGTCCATTTTCTATCTAAGATAAGTTCTGTATCTGATGAAAAATCTTTAGTGTTTGGATATTTAGGTACAATCCTTTGAAATGTACCTTTATCAATATCTCCTAATGATTCAATAAATCTTTCTGATTCTCTTTTATCTGGATTTTCTTTAAATAGTTCTTTATAAACATTCTTATCAGTTCTTTCACCTTTATCAGATCCTACTTTTGAAAAATCTGGAGCAATCTGTATTTTTGATATTGCTGGATTGTCTCCTATATCTTCACCTGTTTTTGAAAAATCAACTTGAACATCAAAATCTGGTTTTTTTGTAGTATTAGATCCTGTATCAGTTCCAGTAAATGAAAATGATGGTGTTTCTGGAACTTTCGGTAAATTGAAATTATATTGTGCTACATCTTTTTTTAAGTTTAGTTCATCTTCTTGTATTTTAGATAAACTTATATCAAATTCATTTTTGAATGTGTCATAAGATTTATTGTATTCACTAACTGATTCATTATATTTATCTTGTAAATCAGTAAATTCTTTAATTTTAGAATCAATATTTTGCTGGTATTCACCTTGTGCCATTCCATATTCTTCTGGTGTAAATCCAGAAATCCATTTTTGAATTTCATCATACTTTTGTTCTAATTCAGATCTTGCATTATCAATAGATGGAACATTTAATGTTGCAAAGTCTCTTAGGTATTGTTCTTGTAATTGTAAGTTTCTTTCTTGTTCATTAAGATTGCTTTCTTGTTCTCTTATCTTTTGTTCTAATCTTTCTTGTTCAATTGGTTTTACAAATGGTTGTGAATCATCAATAGATTCATTGATGATTCTTTGTTCTTCAAGTTCTTTACGTTTTTCTTCAACTTCACGTCTTGATGGAACAAAAGATTGACCAGATGACCTCTCGGAATCATCATTTGGATCATAAGGTTTATAATTATTTACCAATTAAATCATCCTATCTTGTATCAGTAATGTATATTTTGTCGGTTGCAATTGCTCTACCAATTTTATATGTTCCAGAAGTATCAAGTGTTCCATCATCTTTAACATAATATTCTTCACCAATAGTGAAATTTGATCCACTTAATTCAAGAACTGCACCAACTGAAAGTACAGTAACAGTTGCACCTTGATTTGCACTTTGTGTAACAAAACCAATATATTCTGAAATATTGTCTGGTATTACAAATGCTATTGCGTGTAATAAATTATTATTTGCTGAATCAATTGCTTGATTTGAGTGTGCATTTAGAGTAAACACAATTCCAGAACCGTTATCTTTCCAAATACCTAATGACCTTGAGGGGTCATTATGATAACTTTCATCTCTATTTTGATAATCATAATGCTTGAATGTACTACTATCTAATATTCCAGTTGTTGAATCAAATGACCATTCATAAATTTCTGCACACTTTGATTGTTGATAATCTTTCGTACATAAATTTCTATCTTGCATACCCCTATTGTGCCAATAATACTTGTATGGACTTACTGACTTATCAATATGTACATCACCATTTTTGTTATATAATGACGAATTACATTCTTCATTTGGTGTATTGACACAAATTTCATCTGTTATTAAGTTTTCAAGAGAACCTTTTGAAACTTCTATTGGTGCATTTGTGTAACCATTTACATCACCTTTAATTTGAATAAAATAATTATCAATTTCACCTGAACTTCCACTTGACATAACCCATATATAATTATCATGTTCTGGAACAAAAATCGGTCTTTGACTAGTATAACCACAAGTGGCATTTTGACCACTTGTATCAAAAGTACCACCACTTATATCATCAGTATATCCTGATGTACCATGTGAAAATTTATATTTCTGTCCTGAATAACCATTACTACCATTATTATAATTTTCAGCTATTCGCATTTGAGCAAACCTACATTCTCCAGTCTGCATTGTTCTATTTGTAACAATAAATGTTTGAGCTAAATTATCCCACCATACAACAGGATTGAAACTATCATACCAGTTTTGCTTTAAGTAATTAGTACCATTACTTGTTGCAAGGTCTCTAGCATAATTTTGATAAGGTGAACATGAATCACTTGTTGAATTTGTAAAATTGCAAGTATAAGACTTATACCAAGCATAAGCACTTGAATAATAACCACCTTGATATGTTTTGAAAAATACCCACATTCTATTTGCATCACTTGTTTGTTGTGCATACACATTTGAACTAATTGCGTTTATCCACATAGCTTGATTAGTATTTCCACAAGATCCGTTATTATTACAAGCATGTTGATCGTGAAGAAGAGAATCAGTTCCAACAACTAAAGTATTATTACTGGTATTTATTTGTATCGGTACTGTCCATATTTGACCATCACCAGCATTTGAATTATTACCACTACCACCAGCATAAACAAAAACATATTGATTTACTGTATTATCATGTTCTAATCCATATCTATCAAATGAATAATGATAACTTTGAGTGTTTGGATATGGATTACTATATTGTGTATATCCGTTTGTTTGATGAGTACCCCAAGAATTTGATATACATTGTCTACCCCAATTTGAAAGTGTACCATTATTTTCTTGAACTACATCAACATAAAAATGTGTATCACAAGAACTTTGATTATTTGAATCATAATCCTTATAAACAAAAATTTGACCATCTATATTTGAATTATAGTGTGAACTCATCCAGAGAACATTTGTTAGACTACCACCAGTTTGTGCTTGACTTAGATTTACTTGTGCAACACCATTTTGTAGAACATCTACATTTCTAACCGAACCATCACTTTCTAGCCCTACTGGACCAGCTACAAGATTTTGATTTGCAGTAGTTTGAAATGATCCACCACCACCAGACATATCTTGAAATGTTAGAGAACCACCAGAAATTTGTAATATTTGCCCCTCTGAACCATTTGAGGAATCAAAAGTATTTTCATTAATATCTACATCAACAAAATTCAATCCAGTTCCAGTTGTTTGTAAATATTTACCACTTGTTATACCAGCTACATCTATTTTAGAATCATCATCTAAATCTAATGCTGGTAAATCATCAGAAATGATTTCACCTTGTGCATTAGTTTTAATATACTGATCATTACCAAAATTCATTGAACTTGCCAATATAGTACCGTTTATATTTGGTAAAGTAAGAACATGATCTTGGGTATTCTGGTTATTTATATCACCAGTAATTTCATGATAATGAGTACCGTTTGAATAAACCCTAATATTATTAGAAAATGATTCTGAATCTCCAACACTACATTCTTCTGCACTCAAACAACCCATGCCACCATCACTTAATGAGACTGCAAAAAATAATGCCATTATGCTCATAAATAAACTAAATTTACCTATCAAGTGATCAGACGGTAAAATAGCTTTAACTTTTGAATACATTTTTAACTCCTTATTATAAAATTCAAAATATTGTTTCTAGTTATAGGACAATCAAGAAAACTTAATAAGAATCCAGAAACTGCTCCTATTATTGCGATTAATATAAAATTTAGATCTATTACCTTATTCATCATCCTCTGCCAAACTCTTTAATTCCCATACTTATTAATAATGTGATTATCCACAACATACCGAACCAGTACGGTAATAACCCTATCGAGATTCCTAACATAATTGGTAAACCTATAACAAAACTTGCAATTAATACTGATCTGGTAAAAATATATCCAATTGCCCCAAATGATAATCCTATAGGAATTAATAAAATTGAATAAACTAAATTTCCAGTTCCAGTATTTACACCTAAATTAAAGAACTCTGAAAAAACAGAATTTGGTAATGTATCAGATTGTCCAGAAAAATTTAATGGATTTACAGTCATTACAGATTCATCATCATATGGTGTTATGTCAGATTCTAATAATCCTTTCGGCTCACCGAATACTGTTTCAATATTTGTTTGATCTGCGTCTAATTCATAAGCTAAAGAATGAGAAGAATTTATTGTTGATGAAACATCATAACCAAATGGATTAATATTGTCTGTTTCTGATATATCCCATGAGTTCATTGTGAACCTTGCAACATATGTATTAGAAACAATCTGATTTATAATCCCTAAATCATAAACCCAAAATTGCTCAATTCCAGATCCAAGTGTTATATCTTTACTATTTGCCCCAATACCAATTTGAGTTCCAACAACCCAATAATTAGTGTCTAATGGAACATTTATTTGTTGTTCATCTATTTGGCAATAATTATGTGGTACACCAGCATTGTTATATTGAGATAAAGTAATTCTATGAATTTCTTGATCATTAAAAATCCACCCAGAATAAATTGGAGGATTTGTACCTATAGTACATTTAAATCTTGATGATGAAATTGTTTTTTGAATTTCAATTTTCCATCCAGAACTATCTACTGGATCAAATTTTGATATAACAACATCACCATCATTTATTTTATCTAAATCTAATATTTTATAATCTATATGCACTTCAAACTGTTTACCTGTAACAGTAGGATCTGATGTAAAATCTAAATCATTATGATCTGCAATAAATCCACTAGAACCAGAATCATAAAAATATATTCCTTGATTTCTTTTTTGTTCATTGTTATTCATCAATATAGATAAATTATTAACACCAGTTTGAAGAGGTGTTGCCATTACCCATAGATAATGATTTTGAACTGATGAATCCCTTATATCAGATCCAATAAACTCAACATTATTAGTTAATGGACCATAAACCCCTTTAATATCCCACAACTTTGCGTCATCAAAATTATTAGAATGTGAAGATCCAAAGTAATCATCTATTTTTAATGCCTTGTATGGATATGACATTCTTACAGGATAATTGTTTAATGTTTGGGAACTTTTATTATTAATCAAAATATTTGAAACATAACAATAATCAGTAGCTTGATTATCTGAATCTGCCCTTAAACAGTTAAAATTACTATCTAATGTGAAAAATAGAGTTAAAGCATACAAAAATAATCCAAGTGAAAAAATTTGAACCCTTTTACTACTGCTAATTGGTCCAATGCCCTTTCCAGAAAAATCAAAGACGCTTAAAAGCGATTTTAGAGCCACTTTTTTTGAGTTATACTCATAATTTATGTATTTATCTAATATATTCATGTTTTTAAAAGAAATTCCCAATAACTTCCATACCCTTTAATGCAATACTCATAATCAATGGAATTGTTCCAGCTAATAATAATAATCTGATACTTTCTGTAAATTGATTCACCTTAAAAAAATTATGATCTAATGTTGCCATATTAATAAAATCTCCGAGTTTATCGGCACTTAATTTAGCAAATTGAAATGGTGTCTTTAAATCACCCCAACTCATACCAGCACCATCTTTTGTTTCTGCATTATTAAATGTAACCATTTCTGTTACAGATCCATCTGATGTGTATGAAAGATATTTACTTGCACCTATATCATTCAATTCTTGTACATCTACACCTAACATTCCAACTTGTGTGAGGACCATCATGAAAAAATATGGAACATTAAATAAAATTAAGTGTTTTAAGCTAAACATTTATACTCCTAATCTCCTCAAAATAACACCAGTTGCAACTACTGATCCAAGTGCTAAAACTGATAAAATGATTGCTATGTTACTAGGTACAACAAAAATTGAAATCAAATAAATTGATATTCCAGAAAATAAAGATAAGAAACCGTTTGCAGTTTTCATAAAGAAAAATCCAGCACCTATTAATCCAAAGAAGAAAAACATAAAATGCCAAAACCAATCACCAGAAATATTAAAATTGTATTTCATAACCCCATCAACTGATGATTTAAGTGTTGATGTGTTGTATTCAGATTGTAAAGCCAACTCTGTTTCTCCTATGTTGTATGCAGTAGGTGTACCAGTTGTAATTGCCTTAGATCCTATTTCAAATTCATCTTCAAATAACAATTTTTCATTTCCAACTGCCATTTTTACATATTCATTTGATTCATAAGTTAATAAACCGTTATTAGAAACAAAATAAAACTCTGGATGGTTCAATTCTTCATTTAATAAATTTAGTTCACCTTTTACAAAATTTATTAGAGGTTCTTTTGAATCTTTGTTATCTGCAACAAAAGATCCTTTCCAGATAATAGATCTACAATCAGAAGATGGATTTGTTAAAAAAATATCGTGATTTGGTTGTAAGCATAATTCAGAATTTATATCACCATATTGTATGGGGTATAAAGTTTGGTTTTTTACATAAATCTTATCTAAAGCATAAGAAATTCTATTTAAAGGTTCATCAACTATTAAGGTATCTTGATTATTAACCAATGATTTCCATTGTAATGATATTGGTGTTTTTCCAGTAAATTCATCTTTTGTGATTGTAAATTTATCTGCTTTAACTGGATTTGATGTACAGTCAGATTCAGTAATCAAACACCAGTTCAGACTATTAGATGGTTCATCCTCATATAAAACATATCTAACTATTAATAATAAATCTCCGTCTGTATAAACATTCTCAAATCCAACTGCCTGTAAAATATTAAAGTTTGGTACAACTGTTATTGAATTTGGTTCATTTGGGTCACTTGTCCATGCAAAAATTGGATTTGCTTGTACCATAAACAAACCAATAAAAACTATTAACCCAAATATTTTTTTCATTAATTATATTCATCATCCTCAAATAAACTAATCCCACAAATAATCGTGTAACAAAACATAATTGCTGGTAAAAACCATGCAATTGAGTTTAAAAGTGTATTGCCACCAGTTTGATTAATCATAGTAGCTAAATAAACACTAAACATTGTTCCTAATAGTGTGAATAATACATTCATTTAAGTTGATTCCTTTCTTAATTATTTCTTTTATATGTAGGTAACCTTTTTTAATTTGGCAACTGAATAAGGTTACCTACATATTATTAAACAACTTTACTTATTGTCTTTTTTTCCATCACCCCAACTTGTACGAATGACTAGGAAAATTGCCCCAGCCACCAAGACTATAGGTAATATACCTAAAATTTGAAGTGTTGAAGAATCAAGACCAAGTGTAGAGTCTCCGTTAGAGTCAACTGCTGTTAAAGTATTAACTGCCCCTAAAGTAATTGGAAGAAGTAGTAATGATAACAAAACAGAAATTGCTCCTTGAATTGCTCCTCTTAGACCACCCATTGATTTGCTCCTTTTTTCGTTTAAAAACGAATTATAATAATTTATTTTATTTCTATTAGTTCGACCAATGACTTTTAATCGCTTGTATATGAATACACACCAAAAACAACTGCACCAATTATTAAAAACACAACTGCCAATGGTGTAATTCTCAAAAGCATATTTGTTGTTCCATTAATACCGTCATTGTATTTCAAATATGTAGTATCAAAATGGTATAAAGTGTTGATTTGTGGTAAGCCACTAATAGAAATTGACTGGGAATCATTCGATAGTACACCATTATCTGTATAATCCACAGATGTACCTTGTTGAAGAATCGTTACACCCTCTAAAGTTGTGTTAACGTGTGGATGTGTTAAATCTATAACACAATTATCTCCAGATCCATCTGATGTACAAGCTCTGGTTTCAACGAAAGATTCGGATCTTGCACTATCTGTAGCTTGTTTTAATGGATTTAAAAAACTGGTCAACATAATAATGACCATACCTAAAACCAGAACTCCAGTTAATGCTTTACCAATCATAACTAACAACATAACATGATTTCGTAAAGAAAAGCAACTATCACGTTGGAAAGTGTAAGATAATCCAGAATTTTATTACATTTATTTCCAATAATAAGATATTTTTTCCAATATCTTTATATTAAGTTAACCCTTTATTAAAATATACCCAAACTAACAACGTGCAACATATCATGCAACACTATTCAAAATCATCTGAAAATGGATCTATATTGTAAGAAACCCCAGATCTTGTTCTTTTTGGATTACCTACTTTATCTTTTAACCATCTTCCTAGTTTATGATCTGTTACACTTATGTTGTTCTCTTTTACTACACTAGCAATATCTGTAAAATACATATCAGAATAACCTTGTTTAACTAAATGATCTAAAATTTGATATACCTTATCTTTGGTTTCTTGTTCTTGTGATTGTCTTATAGTTTCAGATGTAACATTAAATTGTGCATATGGATCTTGAACAATAAATGATTCATAATGTTTCCAGTATCTACTAGCTTTGTATAAACGTCCTTTTTTTTGGAATCCCTCTGGAATTTCATTTGATCCAGTATGAGTTGCAGTAAAATAAATAATATCGTGTTCAGATGAATATTTACAATCAATTACCCAATTAACTTGATATTGAACTCTTGCAGATATGGTCCTGTAATAGTTTTGTGTGTTTGCAATTATAACTATATTACGTTTTCTGATCTGCATTAATAATTGTTGCATTATAAAATTCATACTTGACATTGACCTTAAAGAATCAGATCCAAGTGTTTGAAATTCATCCAGAAATAATATAGTGTCGTTTAGTTCTTGTGATAATTTTAATAAATCATTTAAATCTAATGGATGACCAAATTTCAAAACATTATTCATTGAATATACTTTTGCACCTAATTTTTTATGTGCATGATAACTAAAATAAACACCTAATAAAGATTTTCCAGATCCTCTATATCCATTCATCATTAAAAACTGCGATCCAGTTCTTAATAAACTATCTTCAACACTTTGTTTTTTAGTAGTCATTATTTATGATTATGTACTTTCTAATAAAACTATAATTAAATATCCCATACCCAACATTCCACCAATTAATAATAATAATTTAATTGGTTCTTTATATCCTTTTTCTTTTACTTTCAAAACTCTTTTACTTGCAGATTGTTCCAAAGTTCTTGCAACATCTATACTTGATGGATTATATTGTGATATTTGTTCAGTATGTGGTTCAAATGGTTTTGGTTTTTCACCAGTATTATCTATTACTGGTATTATCTTTCCGTGTACATCCCATAAAAATGATGGATCTAAATTTTTTTCTACATCCTCTTTTATTTGCCAAACCTCTACCCAATAAAAGTTTTTATCGTTTGCTTTATTTAAGTAGTAGCATTTTATTAACTTTTTTCTGCAACTATAAAACCATGATCCACCAGCTAAAAAAACAGTTCCAAAAAACATAAACAATGTAAAGAAAATAAATTGTGGGATTAAAAAGGTGAATAATAAAAATATTAAAAAACTAAAAAAGTTTATTCCAATTAATATTAAAAACTCTTTATCAATTAATTTATAAAACTTTATATTATGTCCATTAGTTACATTTATTTCTTTACTTGCCATTAACTTACTCCATAATTTGATTCTAATACACCTTTTACATATGGAATTATTTTTGGGATAAGCAATAAACCAAATATAACTGCAAACCCAATTGTAGCTTTTACAATCAATAATCCAATTTTTTCATTTGGATCTGCTTTACCAGATTCAACATCAAATTGTGTTTTAATAAAACTTGCATTATCAAGTCTTTTTAAATCTCCAAAAGTTAATGGACGATCTGATAAATAATTCTTATTTAAAGGGTAAAGAGGTGTTCCGTCTCCAACTCTGACTGTTATTAACATTTCTTTTTTAGGTTTCATAAAACCAAAAAACCTTGATTTAAAAAACATTCCAACTGCATGAGGATCAACTGCATAACCCTCATAATCATTTATCTTATAAACACCAGAATCATACTTTGAATTTGTTAAGTATGCAGTTTTATCTTCAAAAAATCTAAATAATTTCATAATGTTTTAACTACTAATGCAGTAAATACAATTCCAAATAAAAAACCTATAACAAAACTTGCAGTCATAAATTTAGTTAATAGTTGTTTGTATCTTTCTTCACCTTGTTTTTGATTCACTATAAACCCCTTTCAATATTTTATAAATTAAAAATAAATATAATGCTTTTATCATCCTCTACGTTTCTTTCTACCAGAATTATTATTTGGACGATCAATTTGTGGTTCTGCATAACCAATCATAGTATCTCTTAATTGTTTTCTACCAATCCCCATGTGAGAAGATCCAGAAGTCATCATAAATTCCAATACTTGCATTTCTGCATAAGAATATTCATTCATTTCTGCGTCTATGCCCTTTTTTTTATTATCTTTATGTTTCTTTTGCATTTCTTCTCTTAGTCTTGTAGTTCTACCTTTTGCGAGTATCAATGCAATATCTCTATGTTGTTCTTCTGTAAGAATTGATTTGGATTTCAATTCCTCAATTGTTTCACTTGGATCTGTAAATGTTTTGGCAGTTTTATAAAATTGTTCACCAGATTGTGAATCCCATGCTAAACCAGAAAATGAATCTGGTGCAAATGCGTTTACTCCATCATTAACCATTGTAGTTCTCCTTTAAATAAATCTCGTCTTTGATTCTTTCGAGTTCATCAAAGATAATTATGTTTTCTTCTTTTAATCTTTCAATCTCATTCCAAATATTTTTTTCACCCATTGATTTGACCTTTCTTTATCTGGTTCATTATTCTCAATGATTTAAATGCGTCTCTGATTTCTTCTCTGTTTGGTAATAGCTTTATATAAACCATTGTTGACTTAATATCTTTATGCCCCATTAGGATTTGTAAAACATTGATACCGTTTATTCCTAATGCTTGCAACATTCTTTTTGCATAAGTATGACGTAATTGATGTGTGCCAAAAAATTCAATACCAGCTTTATCATAAACTTTTTTATATAATTGCCATAATGTTTTTGGATGTCTCCTAATGTATGGAACATTAGTATCAATAGATCTATCTGCATTTATGTATTTTAATAAAGAGGATAATTCTTGATCTGGTATTGGAATATTCCTTTCCAGATAAGACTTTGAAGAAACAACCCTTATTTCTTCATTGTCTGGATCTAATGAAACATCCTTTGGACGTATTTTGATAACTTCTGATATTCTTAATCCAGCATATAACTGTAATGACATTGATAAAAAAATATAATTACCTGTTAATGCTTTATCTCTGGATTGATATTCTTGTGCAGTCTTTAAGAGTTTTGGAATATCTGATTCTGGTAATAATTTTGGTAAGTTAGTTACTGGACCTTGTTTCGTGTAATCATTTAGAGGTTTTATTACATCAACCATATATACATTCACCTTTTTTTAGATTTATTGAATGTATATATGGTTATAATACATTATTCGTGTAATAAAATATAGTATTACTTCTTAATGTGGATCTTTCTTGTTATAAACATCAGTTGTGGATTTTATGTCTGAATGTCCAGTAACTTTTTTTGCAGTATGCTTATTTTGTACAAATTCATTCATTACAGATCCTTTGATACGTCTATCATTCCCAAACCAATATGTGTTCTCCTCAAAGATTTCTGGAAATCGTTTTATATTAGCATGAACTGTTACAGATGAAACATTCATGATTTCTCCAATTTCTCCTACACTATATATTTTTTCATCTTCAAATAATTTATCCATAATTATTTTCTCAACCTTTCATTTAACCTTGAAATTTGGTCCTCTTGATTTTTATAAGTTTTAAAAATTGATTGAAACTCTTTATCAATTTTTTTATAAATAAAAAAACTAACTAACCACCCTATCCAAAGTCCATTAATAAAACCTACAAATAAAATGAAACCATTATTTTCATAAAATCCATTAATAAAATCCAACATAATTATAAACCCCTTTCTAATTCTTCTTTTTTTCTTGTATATTCTTTCGAATCAAATTCATCTTCTAATTCTTCAAAAGTTTTACCACTATGCAAATAAATTTTTTCAAACTCTTTTACATCAACTGCCATTGTAATTGTTAGTGTTTTTAGCATTTCCATTTTCTGATTTAGTTTATCAATGTATTCTGCATTATCTTCTGGATCATCTAATTGAATAAAGTTATAGTGAATATCACTCCAATCATCTGGATAATGTATTTGACAAATTGTTCCACCAGATGTATTACAAACTATTGTTTGCAAATCACCATCTGAATCATAACCAAATGATATTGGTTCTATCCAATCCCAATAATAACCAATATCTGATAATTTTTTTCTTTCTTTTATTAAGTAATATTTCATTATGAATCCCTTTCAGTTTTACCTATTTCTATTGAATCCCAAATCAGATTTTCAACTTTCTCAAATAATTGTTTTTCTGGTGTAGGATAAGCACCAGAAGAACTATCCATACCAGCTAAAATTCCAACCATCATTCCAATTGTTCCAACTTTTATACGATCTTCTAATGGTCCTTTTGTTGTTATGTTTAATACACCAAAATTTTCTCCTAAAATCTTTACGCAAGTTTCTATAATATCTCTACCATAGAAAGTTTTTGCGTTTTCTTCCCATGTGTACTTTTTATCATCTTCTAATGTTCCAAAATTAGTTTCATATCCATTTCTAAGAAGATAATTTTTTATATATTCAGTAGCCACATCATATTTCAATGCAAGAATTGGAGGTGTTGTTATATATGGTTCTGATATATTTTCAAATATTTCTTTAGCAAAACTTTCAATTCCAGAATCAAATAATCTTTTTACCAAATAAGGATTAAAATCAAAATATTCAATAAAACCTATACCATCATAAAATCTATCCAGATTTACATACCACCTAGTTATATATCTATCTTGTTCTCTAAATATTTCATTATAAGAATCAGGATTCATAAACGTATTTTTTTGTACACTACCTTTACCCCATTGGTGTATTATGTAACCTGTTAGATCTTTTACATGATCTTCCAAATCCAGATATAGCATATTATCCATATCTTTTATTTCAGATTTTCCTTTATATTTTTTTATTGTTTTTTTAGTCATTTGTATCTCCTTGATCCAGACTGTAAAAAGTCTGGATCTAACTTGTTTATTTTTTTATCTATTTCTTCTGTAAGATTTGATTTGGATTTTCCTTTTGGAATTTTATGAATCCCTTTCTTTTTCAAATTCTATTTTTATTAATTCCCATATCTTATTTTCAACCATCTCTAATAATTCTTGTTCTGGTGTCTTTTTATATCCAACTGGTAATTTATCTGTTCTATAACCAGCCAAAAGTTCAACGATCATTCCAATTGTTCCAACTTTTAGTTTAGAGACAGTTTTCTTTGTTGCTGGTAAGTCTAATATCCCAAAATTTTCTCGTAAGATATTAGAACAAACTATATGCAGATCATCACCATGTTCTGCAACTGCGTTTTCTTCCCATGTATATTCTTGATCTTCTGGTTCATTAAATTCAGTCTCATATCCGTTATTAAAAAGATAGTCTTTCCACATCTCATCATTGTATTCAAATATTTCTATTGCAAAATCTTCAACCCCATATTCTAAAATGTCAAAAACCTTTTGAATATCTATAGAAACATTTAAAAGTTCCATTGGAACACTACCATTCCACAAGGTTGTATATGAAAGTTCTTTTTTAAACAGATCAACTCTATTTTTTATAAATTCTTTTGATACCAAATCTACATCATCCATTGATGGATAATGTTTTGCCCATTGGTAAACCATGTAACCTGTTAGATCTTTTGCATGATCAGTTACCTCTCTGGGTAGAGTATATTTTATTTCATTACCGTATTTTTTTATTATTTGTTTATTCATTTTTTGCCTTTCAAACACTTTATATTTATATCATACCATATTATTATTATAAATGCAAATCATATGTTTTCAAATATATTATTTATAGTATTCTGGGTTATCAAACTCTCTTTGAGATCCACCAAATTGTTTTGCACCCTCTGGTGTTTCAATTCTTTTTTTGCCACCTGTTACAAATCCAAATGGGAATCTTTCTCCCTTTGGTAAACAATACATCCAAAATTGATTTGCTTGATCAACTAATCTGTTTTGTGCTGGGAATAATTCAACACCCTCAATATCTTCACCTAAAACATCATTCTTAATATATTGCATATGTCTCCAATCATGATGTGCAGATCTATCAATCCTTGATATTGATAATTCAGTTATCTCATAATTTAATAAATTCTCTTTACTGTTTGGACCTAATTTACTAACTGTACAAACATATAAATCATTA
>MDTE01051187.1_pt1 | contig 26381 bp, 27 predicted proteins | sample 811231 | NCBI WGS metagenome assembly MDTE01 (sample SAMN05326651, study PRJNA326480) | marine metagenome | isolation source: seawater | place: Indian Ocean: Red Sea | collected 2010
GATATTTTTAATGATGCTGAAATAATTGTTAAAGTTAAAGAACCTCAAAAAGTTGAGGTTGAAATGATTAAAGAAAATCAAATTGTATATACCTATTTACATTTAGCTGCCGCAAAAGAATTGACTGAGGGCTTAGTAAAATCAAAAAGTATTAATATAGCTTATGAAACGATCACTGATGATAATGGAAAACTTCCTTTACTTGCACCCATGAGTGCTGTAGCGGGACGTATGTCAGTTCAGGCAGGAGCACATTGTTTAGAAAAAAACCAAAAAGGTAGAGGAGTATTGTTAGGTGGAGCTCCTGGTGGTGAACCGGCAAATGTTTTAATTTTAGGGGGAGGTGTAGTAGGGGAAAATGCTGCAATCATAGCAACTGGAATGCGGGCTAAAGTTCACATTGTAGATAAATCTGAGGCAAGACTAAAACAATTAGTTGAAATTTTCGGTGATAAAATTATTCCGGAACAGAGTGAAAAAATAGATTTAAAAAAGTTAGTAGCTGAAGCAGATTTAATAGTAGGAGGAGTTTTAATCCCCGGAGCAGAGGCGCCAAAGTTAGTTACTAAAGACATGTTAAAATTAATGAAAAGAGGCTCAGTCATTGTTGATGTTGCAATCGATCAAGGCGGTTGTGTAGAAACAAGTAAACCAACAACCTTTAATGATCCAACTTTTATAGTTGATAATGTTGTTCATTATTGTGTGGCTAACATGCCGGGAGGAGTTCCTAGAACCTCAACTATTGCATTAAATAAAGTAACACTTCCTTATTTAGTCAAATTAGCGAATAAAGGTTATCAAAAAGCATTATGTGACGATAAAAATTTTTTAGCAGGACTTAACATTCACAAAGGTCAAGTAACATATAAAGCAGTTGCTGATACATTTGGCTATGAATATGTTGATCCTTTATCATCACTTTAATTATAATAGTTTAAGTACCAGTTTAAAAACTTCTTAATTCCTTCTTTGTATTTTGTTTTAGGTTTATAACCAGTTATCCTTGTTAAAAGTTTTGTGTCAGATAAAGTTGAATAAACATCACCTTTTTGCATAGGTAGGAATTTTTTAATCGCTTTTTTCCCTAACTCTTTTTCAAGAGTATTTATAAAATCTGAAAGAAGAATTTTTTCTGTGTTCCCTATGTTTAAAATTCTTATAGGTGCAACATGAGATAGACTATCATTTTTATATTTTTTTAATGAATTTAATTTTGGAATTTTATTAGTTAATTTAAATATTCCATCGACTATGTCATCAATGTAAGTATAGTCTCTATACATTTTTCCTTTATTATAAATATCTATTTTCCTTCCACTTAAGATGTTTTTTGTAAATTTGAAATAAGCCATATCTGGTCTACCCCATGGACCATAAACTGTAAAAAATCTTAGCACTGTTATTGGTGTTTTCCATAAGCTAGAATAAGAATGTGCTAAATTCTCTGTAGATTTTTTTGTAGCAGCATAAAAACTAATCTGATTATCTGTTTTATCAATTTCGCGAAACGGGAACTTTTTATTAGCCCCGTAAACCGATGAGCTGGAGCCAATAATAAGATGCTTGATTTTAAATTTTCTTGCAGCTTCAATAATATGAAAAGTTCCAGTTATATTTGAATTTAAATAAACTTTTGGATTTTTTATACTATACCTGACACCCGCCTGTGCGGCTAAATGAATAATCAATGAAGGTTTAAATTTATTTAAAGAATTATTTAGAATTGTTTGATTTTCTAAATTTCCTTTAGTGAATGAAAAATTTTTATATCTTTTCAGGATTTTTAATCTAGATTTTTTTAATTTAATGTCATAAAAATTATTCATTGAGTCAAGCCCATGCACTATATACCCCTTGTCCAAATATCTTTTGGCAACATGAAAACCAATAAAACCTGACGAACCTGTTATAAATAATTTTGTTTTCATTTTTTTCTAATATTTAATATAACACTAAAGTGAATAAAGAAATTCCTAAAACAACTAAAGTAGTAGTTATCGGTGGTGGAGTAGTAGGGTGCTCTGTTGCTTATCATCTAGCTAAATTTGGGTGGAAAGATACAATTCTTTTAGAGAGAGATCAATTAACTTCAGGAACAACCTGGCATGCTGCAGGACTTGTAAGTCAATTAGGTCCTTCTGCAGCAATAACAAAAATAAGAAAATACACTTTAGACTTATATAAAGAACTTGAGAGGAAAGTTGATCACTCAGCTGGGCTAAGATTGAATGGCGCTCTTTCTATTGCAGAAACTAAAGGGAGATGGCAAGAATTACAAAGACAAGCTACAACTGCACAACTTTATGATGTTGATGTTAGAATTTTAAATAAAGATCAAATTAAAAAAGATTATCCAATAATAAATACTGATGATGTAGTCGGTGGTATATTAATGCCAGGTGATGGTGCTGCTGATCCATCAGGTGTAACGCACATGTTAGCAAAAGCAGCAAGAATGGAGGGGGCAAAAATTTTTGAAAAATCTCCTGTTGAAGAAATTTTAACAAAAAATGGAAAAATTTCAGGAGTAAAAGTCAACGGAAAAGAAATTGACTGTGAGTATATAGTTTTAGCCTCAGGAATGTGGTCAAGACAAATAGCGCAAAAACTTGGAGTAAGTGTTCCATTATATCCTGCGGAACATTTTTATATCATTACAGAACCAATAGATGACTTATCCAAAACATTACCAGTTGTAAGAGATTTTGATAATCGTACTTATATTAAAGAAGATGCAGGTAAAATATTAGTTGGCATCTTTGAAGGCAATTCAATTCCTGCTTGGAATAAAACTAATAAGGTCCCAGAAAATTTTTCATTTGGTGAATTTCAAGAAAATTTTGAACATTTTGAACCTTACTTAGAATCAGCAGTCAAAAGATTTCCTATTCTAGAAACCGCAGGTATAAGAAAATTTTTTTCAGGACCAGAGTCTTTTACTCCAGACACTAATGCTTTATTAGGTGAAGTCCCTGAAATTAAGAATTTTTTTGTGTGTTGTGGCTTAAATAGTGTTGGAATTGGAACTGGTGGAGGTGTTGGTAAAGTTACTGCTGAATGGTTGATAAATGGTCACATCAATGAAGATATTTTTAGCTACGATATAAAAAGATTTCAAAAATTTCACTCAGAGTTAGGTTTTATCAAAAAAAGAATTACAGAGTCATTAGGTGATTTATATGGGATGCATTGGCCCTTTAAACAACACAAGACGTCTAGGAATGTTAAAACTTTACCTTATCATGACGAACTTAAGAGTTTTGGAGCATGTTTTGGTGTTTCAGGGGGTTATGAGAGACCAATGTGGTTCGCATTAGATGGAGAAGTTTCAAACTATGAATATAGCTATAACTATCAAAATTGGTACCCGTCTGCAGAATATGAGACAAGTAATACTGTGAAAAATGTTGGTTTGTTTGATTTAACAGCCTTCTCTAAATTTGAGATTAAATCAGAAAAGGCACATAATGAATTACAAAGAATTTGCACTGCAAACATTAAGAAAGAAGCTGGAAGGTGCACATACACTCAAATGTTAAATTCAGATGGTGGTATTGAGACCGATTTAACAGTTGTGTGTGTTAATGAAAATCATTTTAGAATTTTTAGTTCTGCTGCAACTAGAGAAAGAGATAAATTTCATATAAGAAAACATCTTTCAGAGGAAATAGAATTGATTGATATTACTGATAAATATTGCGTATTTGGATTATTTGGCCCAAAAAGTAGACAATTGATAAAAACAATTTCAAAGGATAATTTCGAAAATGACAATTTTAAGTTTGGGACAGCAAAATATATTACTATAGATGGATTAAAAATTTGGGCTCAAAGATTGTCTTATGTAGGTGAATTAGGTTATGAATTATATGTAGATTTTAAAGATGCAAAAAAAATATACGATTTGCTTATAGAAAAAGGTAAAAATTTTAACCTTTCTAATTGTGGTATGCATGCTTTGGATATTATGAGAATGGAAAGCGGTTTCTTACATTGGGGACATGATATTTCACCTGAGGAAAATCAATATCAAGCTGGATTATCATTCACAATTAGTAATAAAAAAGGGGTAGACTTTATTGGTAAAAAGGCATTAGAAAAAATCAAAAAAGAAAAAACAAAAAGTAGATTTGCAATGTTCACATTAGAAAAAAGTGAACCAGGCAAACCTTTATTACTTCACGATGAGCCAATCTATTTAGAAGATAAAATTATTGGAAGATCAACATCTGGGAACTATTCATTCAATTTTAAAAAGAATTTAGTTTTTGGTTATATTGAAAATGATACTCCTGATGAAGAACTAGAATCTAAAAAGCTATATATTGAAGTTGAAAAAAAGAAATACTCTATAATTCTTCAAAAAAAGGCGCTTAAACAGACAGATTTTAAAAATTTATAATCACGTCTGTTTTCTTAAGATTAAAACAAATATTACAGATGTTGCCATCATGATTAGAGCATATGCAGCTGTAGGCACCATGTAATTCATTTCATTTCCAAATAATTGAGTTCCTACGAATACAGCAAGCGTACCATTTTGTAGACCACACTCTAAAGATATACATCTTCTTTGTGCTATTCCTGAGGCAAAAAATTTAGCAACATAAAAACCAACTACCATCATTGTAACATTTAGAATTAAAGCTATCGTTCCGGCGGTATTTAAAAACATAATAATGCTATCCCATTCTTCAATATAGATAGCAATAAAGATAATAATAAATAATCCGATCGATAATCTTTGAATTATTTTCATATTATTTTCGATAAAATCATTTGCTAATTTTCTAATAATCATTCCAATTAACACTGGAACAGTTACTACAAAAAACATTTTTAGCGATATTCCAAGCATAGAGACGTCACCACTGATGTAATCAACATTAAATATTTCTATTGATAAAAATACTACATAAGGAACTGAAACAATACTTATTAAACTAGTAATTGCAGTTAAAGAAATTGATAAAGCGACATCGCCATCAGCAAATTTTGTTAATACATTAGACGTCACGCCACCTGGCGCTGCAGCAATTAACATAACACCTAATGCTAATTCAATTGGAGTTTTTAGAATAATTATTAAAAGATACGCTATGATTGGAAGTAAAACTAATTGACAGACCAAACCAACAAAAAATTCTTTTGGATTTTGAGCCACTCTCGTAAAATCTTTTACAGTTAAAGATGCTCCGAGCCCCAACATTATTAAAGCTAAAGCTATTGGTGCTATAGTCGTTACTATTCTCATAATTTTTCCTTTAAAGTAAATTGTTACTATATAACAAAAAAAACGATGCTAGGATATAGTTAAAAGATTGATAATTTTTCTTAAAAATTTTGCCTTATGTCTAAAAACATTTTTTTGATAGGGCAAAACTTTAGTTCGGTTCATTGAGCCTAAGATGTAGTGTTTTTTCATATTCAATTTTAAGTAATCATTTTTTAATAAAAATTTACATTTACGAATAACCGTAGCTCGAGGAATATTTGTCATTTCAGAAATAGACATTGCGCTCACTCCAATAGATGCTCCCTCTCCATCAAGGATACTTTCATTAAAAGTTTTATAATCAGGAATTAAATTATAAAAATTTGTTTTAATATTATCTCTTTTATAATTAAGAGCTTGGTTCATAGCAACTGTACCCCAAATATGATATGTAGCTAAATCCCCAAACATATCGTGATAGCCAATAACTAAAGGAATTTGTAGTCTATAAAACCATCTCCAACATATACTGAAGTTTTTTTTCACTACAGTTTCAATTTTTTTTGTATCATGGTTTTTTGATAAAATTTTTTCTTTTATTAAGATTTGAGAAACTAAATATATATATTTAGATGTGATTGATATCTGTCTCTCGGGTTTTACTTGTGGAAAAATAGATCGATCTATAAGAATTTTTTTTTTTTGTCTCTTCAGCACACCTAATTCTTCAAGTTCTAAAACTTTTCTTCTAACTGTTTCTTTAGGTAAATTTAACTTATTACAAAGTTCAGTAATACTGAATTTTTCAATTTGAAGGTAGTTCTTGGAGTAGAATTGATCAAAACTTAATTGGATGTTCATCGTATCATAAAATTGTAATGTTTTCTCTATCAATGAAATTACAATTAAATATTTATAATGATCTTTAAAAGCTTTATAAATAGCGTTCAACCAATTCCATTGATGAACAATCCAATCTTTACCTAATTGATCGTAATTAGCCATCACAAGATCATACACCTGATCATCATTTAAAACTTTTGAGAAATCAATTTGGCTTAAGCTCATAATTTAAAAATATCATTTTGAAACCCAAAATGGACATGTGTCAATCGAATTCTGACCCACTTTGAACTTTTTTAAAATTGTATTAGAAATATTGTGATGTTTTAATATATGACTTTTATGAATAATAAAGGCTTTACAGATACTATTTCAGACATTGAGACGACCCCAAATAATAATGTCGAGCTCTCTGAAAAGCCTTTAAAAACAAAGCAAAAGAAGTTTAACAGAGTAGATATTAATGTTTTGAAGTCTAAGCTACAGGAGTCAGAAAGTAGACAATTCAAAAAAAATTTAATTATTCTTTCATCACTAATTTTTTTATTAGCTGTATTAGGAATTTACCTATCTCTTTAGATATATTTGCAAACTTCAATAATACATGATTAAATAAGATTGTGAAAAATACAAACTTAAGTTTAAAAGACAAATTAAAAGAAAAGCTAATCGCAAAATATCTTGAAAAAGATATCACAAAATATCAGCACAAGAGTACTGATATCAATATTCTTCTAAACAGAGTAAAATTAAGTGAAAAAAATGAAAAAAGAAAAAAATTATTTTTTTCCACATTAGCCTCTACAGGTTTAGTTTTATTTGGCATAATAATCTTCGGATAAAGTTCAAAATTTATCAAAAAACCATTAATTTATTGATTAATTCAACATCGATAATTTCTTAAAAAGAACAAAATCAATTATAAGAATTAAGATATAAAAACATACTTATTATGAAGATATTTGATTGTACGACCTTTTTTGACGAAAAAATGATGATGGATATTAGGTTTAATGTTTTAAATAAATTCGTTTATAAATTTATAGTTGTAGAGTCCTTATTTTCTCATAGCGGTCAAAAAAAAAAAATTAATTTTAAAAAAACTGATTACCCAAATTTTAAAGACAAAATCGAGCATATTGTAATAGAGCGTGAGCCTGAAAATTTAATAAAAGAAAATCAGATCAAAAAAAATGAATTGAACAAAAGACTGAATAGCATAAAAAGAATAGAACAATCTTACGATTATATGTCCTTTGGTTTAAAAGATGCTCAAGATAATGATTTAATTATGTTGAGTGATAATGATGAAATACCAAACTTAGAAGCAATCAATTTAAATGAGATAAAAAATAATTTTATAATTTTCGAACAATTATTTTTTTATTACAAATTTAATTTAATTTACGATAAATTAAAATGGTCAGGTACAAAAGCTTGTAAGAAAAAAAATTTGACAAGTTTAAGTGATTTAAGAAATCTTAAAAATAAGAAGTATCCTTTTTGGAGGATAGATACTTATTTTTCAAAAATAAAACAAACAAATTTGAAGATTATAAGTAACGGAGGATGGCATTTTACCAATGTAAAAACACCCGAAGAACTTTTTGTTAAATTAAGTAATTTTGGGCATTATGACGAATTTGAAATATCTAATTTGAATTTAGAAAAACTTAAAAAAAAAATTAGAAATAAAGAAGTTCTTTACAATCATTTCGCAGACAAAAAAGATAAATCAAGGTGGGATTATGATTATAAATTAAAAAAAATGGATGATATATTTTTACCTAAATATTTAATTGAAAATAAACCAAAGTTTAAACAATGGTTCGATTAATTAAATGATAAGCTGGGGTGTTATAGGATTTGGCAGAATGGGAAAAACCTTTGCCAATTGTTTTAACCATACTAATAAAGATTTTGTGTTAAAAGGATTTGCAAGTATATCCACAGATACGAATACAAATCTAAAAAAATATAAAAGTTATGATGATATAATCAATTCCTCAGAAATAGATGCTGTATATATTTCAACATTAAACAATACTCACAAAGATTTAGTAATAAAATCTATTAAGAAAAATAAAAAAGTTTTGTGTGAGAAGCCTTTAGGTTTAAATTTCAAAGAAGTTAAAGAAATTTATAATATAATAAAAGATAAAAATGATGTTTTTTTTGAAGCTTTGGCTTACAGATCTCATCCCCAAACTATTAAATTGTTGGAGCTATTAAGAAACCAAAATTTTGGAGAAATTGTTAAAATAGAGGCAAATTTCGGATTTAAAAATAAAAGAATTAAAAAAGATTCAAGATTATTTAATAAAGATTTAGGTGGTGGTTCTATTTTAGATTTAGGTTGTTATCCAATTAGTTTTTTTTCTCTCTTTGCAAATAAATTAGAAGATATTGAAATTGTAAAATCAGAATTTAACTTGTGTGAAACAGGCGTTGATATTGATGGGGAAATTCATTTAAAAATAAATAATAAAATTGATGCAATAGGCAAGGTGAGTCTTGCTGAGAATTTAGACAATATCTGTAAAATATATTGTAAAAATGCTACCATTATAGTTACATCTCCATGGTTACCACCCGAAAAAACCTTTTTAGAAATAGAGACTAAAGGAAGATATTTTAAAGAATTCATTAATACTGATAAAAATGTCTATACTCATCAGCTTAAAAAAGTGTCATTAATCTTTAATAACAATAAAATTGAAAATAATTTTTTAGTAGATATTGAAGAATCTTATAAGATATCTAACTTGATGGAAGGTTGGTTAAAACAAGTATAATAAGTAAAATGAAAAAATTTATAATTATCACCATTTTTTTTTCATTATCCGTTACAAATTTAAGTGCTAAAAACGGTAAGGGCGAAATAAAATTAGATAAAGGTACAATGACTCACTTTATCGCTTATCTGTATGGTTCAAACGATAAATTTTCAGAGGGTAAAAATAAAAAAAATAATCCTTATCTAATGAGTGTTTCAAAAAATGGAAGATGGTCATACTATTTTTTCTGTCCAGCTACTATTACCCAATGTCAAGATGCGGCAGAGAGAGACTCATCCGCAATAGGTCAAGCAATTTCAAGATGCCAAAAAGGATCGCGTGGATCTCCTTGCTATATTTTTGCAAAAGCAAATAGAATTGTATGGAACAACGGATCTAGTTCTAGGTTAAGAAATATTCCAAGAAAATATTTAAAGGACCCATATTTAATTGCTCAGAGACTGCAACAAATTGGATTTTATGATGATGATATATCTGAATTACCATTTTTTGATTATGAAACAGGTTTAGTGGATAAATCGAGAAAAATTACCGGTGAAAAAATTAGTTCTAAAGTTTTAAAAAGTAATGAAGAAAAAAAACCAAAAATTATAAAAAAAACAACTTCTGAAAAAAAACAAGACAATGATGTTGTTAAAAAATTAAAAGATTTGAATGAATTATTTCAATCAGGAGTGTTAACTAAAGAAGAATTTGATAAAGCTAAAAAAAAAATTCTAGATTAATTATATGTTAAATTTTTTGATTCCTTTTTTAGTTCTTATTTTAATTGTTGTCTTTATTCATGAATATGGTCATTATTATTTTGCAAAAAAATATGGGGTTGGTGTAACTGATTTCTCTATAGGGTTTGGTAAAGAAATTTTTGGATGGAACGATAAATCAGGAACTCGCTGGAAAATTTGTTGGATACCTTTAGGAGGCTATGTAAAATTCTTTGGTGATCGTAATGTATTTTCACAAGCTGATCATGAAGAAGTACTTAAAAAATATAGTGAGGAAGAGCGTAAAAAACTGTTTATTTTAAAACCTTTGTATCAAAGAGTTTTAATTGTGTTTGGGGGTCCTTTAGCAAATTTTTTATTAGCTTTTGTTATTTTTTTCTCAATTTACACATTTGTAGGTAAAGATTTCACACCAGCAATTATAAACGAGGTGCAAAAAGATAGTCCAGCTATGGTGGGTGGTTTAAAACAAAATGATATAATCTTAGAAATAGATGGAAATAAAGTTAAAAGTATTCTTGACGTCTCAAAATATATCACAATGTCAACAGATGATCTTATAGATTTTAAAGTCAAACGTTCATATGAAGAGTTTATATTAAAAATTAAACCTAATATGATTTTAGGAGAGGATGGTTTAGGAAATAAAATAAATAAGAGAATTGTTGGTATTAAATTAGGAGCATATAACAATGAAATAAATCATGTAAAGCTGGGTCCTGCACAGTCAATTTATCATGCTGCTAATGAGGTGTATTATGTCAGTGTTTCATCTTTAAAATACATAGGTGCAATGATATTTGATAAAGCGGATACTTCTCAGTTAGGTGGCCCAATAAGAATAGCAAAAATCTCAGGTCAAGTCGCTGAGTTTGGTGTTCTAGCTTTTATTAGCATGATGGCTTACATTTCAATAAGTTTAGGGCTTGTTAATTTATTTCCAATTCCACTTCTAGATGGAGGACATTTAATGTTTTATGCATTTGAAAGTATTTTAGGTCGTCCATTATCTCAAAAAACACAAGAAGGTTTTCTTCGAATCGGCATGTTTTTACTTATCACCCTAATGTTATTTACAACAATTAATGACCTTAAAGACCTTGGTTTACTCAATTAAAAATTTGCAAAAAATCTTAAAAAAGTAAGCAAAATAGGGATTTTTTCTCTTTCTACAATATATTGTGTATAACTTTTTATATTACACTAAAAAAACGCTTGATTTATTGGGGCTTTTGATAAAGATGGTAAATAACCTAATAAACCGGAGCTAAAATGAATAAAAAACAGTTAGTTGTCAAGCTTTCAGGAGCTTTAAATCTAAGTAAGGCTGATGCTGAGAGAACTTTTGACACAATTACCAACACTATTTTAGACGCTTTAAAAGCTGATGATTCAGTAAAAATCGCTGGATTTGGTACTTATAAAGTCGCTAAAAGAAAAGCTAGAGTTGGAAGAAACCCAAGAACTGGTGAGCAGATACAGATTGCTGCATCTCAAAAAGTAAAATTTCTGCCTGCTAAAGCTTTAAAAGAAGTATTTAATAAATAACATATATTAACAGCCTTAATGAATTTATCATTAAGGCTGTTACTACATGCAATTTTTGCATACCCCGTTTTCCTAAACAACGTTAGTTTTTAATTTTTTTTAAAAATATAAGATTCTTTTTTTAACAGGGAGGTCTTATGACTAAATTAATAAACAAAATAAGTGTGCCACTTATAAGTTTAATTTTTTTATTAAACATGAGTAGTGCAGGTATGGCAGATACTACAGTTTCTGCTGAAGTAGGATTTATATTTAATACCTTGCTCTTTTTGATTTGTGGATTCCTTGTCATGTTTATGGCAGCAGGATTTGCAATGTTAGAGTCAGGTATGGTTACATCAAAAAGCGTGTCCGTAATTTGTGCAAAAAATATAGGATTATTTTCAATTGCAGGAATTATGTTTTGGATGGTAGGTTATAATCTAGCCTATGGCATACCAGAAGGTGGTTATATTGGTAGTTTTATACCTTGGTCTGATGCTAGTAAATTAGATACTGGTTATTCAGATGGGTCAGACTGGTATTTCCAGATGGTTTTTTGTGCAACAACAGTTTCTATCGTGTCCGGAACTATGGCTGAAAGAATTAAATTATGGCCATTTTTTACGTTCGCAGCGATACTTTCAGGAATTATTTATCCAATCGTAATGGGTTGGCAGTGGGGTGGAGGCTGGTTAGCTGAATTAGGTTTTTCTGATTTTGCTGGATCAACTCTTGTACACTCAACTGGTGGTGCAGCTGCTCTTGCAGGTGCTATGATAATTGGGCCAAGGCTTGGAAGATTTACAAAGTCTGGAGCTCCAGCGCCATTGAAGCCATTTGCTGCTTCTTCAATTCCATTAGTCACAATAGGAGTATTTATATTATGGCTAGGTTGGTTTGGTTTTAACGGTGGTTCACAATTAGCAATGGGAACAAAAGATGATGCTGTTGCAGTATCAACAATTTTCATGAATACATTTTTAGCAGGTGCCGGAGGAGTTCTTGGTGCTGCAACAATTACAAGATTACATTTTGGTAAAACTGATGTTATTCAAATGTTGAATGGATGTATTGGTGGATTAGTTGCTATAACAGCTGAACCATTAGCTCCATCACCATTTGCAGCTATTTTAATAGGTGCTGTAGGTGGTTTAATAGTTGTTTATGGAACAAAGTTACTTTTCTCATTACAAATTGACGATGTAGTAGGAGCTATACCAGCGCACTTATTCGCAGGTATATGGGGTACTTTGATTGTACCAGCAACTAACGGTGACGCATCGTTTAGCACTCAATTAATCGGAGTATTGTCAGTAAACATTTTTGTTTTTGTAGTCGCATACATTGTCTTTAGCGCTATTAAAGCAACGATTGGTCTAAGGTTAAGTAAAGAAGGTGAAACTAAAGGCACTGACGTTACTGAGACAGGCGTAATTGCTTACGCTATCCGTGACTAATTGTTAAACAATAACAATAAAGAGGTTCTTTGCTCTCTGTAAATCAATATTACTCATCAAAGAACCTCTTAAACTCTCTCTTAAGTTAGTTAAAAAATAAAGCCCCTCCCTCAAGGGGCTTTATTAATTATTTTCATCCCAAATTTTTTTCCAATTAAAATTAGGCGGAATACCGTATATAGAATTAATATTTGTTGCATGCATTGCAAGAGATGGAATGGGGGATAAGCAATACTCTTTTTCATAAATACGATGAAGTTTATATTCCATGGGATGATGCCTTAACTGCCCCATAGTTTTCAAATCTTCTAAATATTTTGTTATCATCTTCTTGCTTGTCATAAATGTAATCAATGACTCTTTAACTGTACGCCAATGAATTCTATTTCCGAAAAAAATTTTAGTATCGCTTATATTTGAGTATAAATAGGGATAATCAGCAGGACATAAAAATAAATCGCAATTTAGTTGAGAGGATAGTTTTTCATAAGTAAATAACATTTCTGTAATTGCATCTTTAGTATGCACATAATCATCCTCTAAAAAATAAATTAAATCAGAATTATTTTTTTCAGAAATTTCAATAGACTTTAAGATATTTCTCATATTCGAAATCATATTTTTTGAGATTTGATTTCCATTAATATCTTTTTGATTTATTTGACCATCAAATTCATTATCCTTTAAGTTAATAATTTTAGTTTGAATTTTTGTGTTCTCTAATAAATCACTTATTTTTTTTAGATTTTGATCGTTGGATTTATCATCTGTAACTATAATATTTATATCAAGTTCTTTGAAAAATCTTAAAGACTCTTCACAAGAGTGGATAACAGACTTAATAGTCCTTAATGTATATTCTATTTTTGGTAATTCAAAAATTCTTTTTTTATTTTGATCAAGTAATACTTTGTCATCATTAATATCACCAAAAGTATAAGATCTTATTATAATTGTTAAACTATTAATTTTATTTTTAACATTCGTTGATCCCAATGGAACATTTATAGATTTTACTCCTGCTTCGCTTAGATTTTGAGAAGCATTTTTATCACTTGTTAAAACATCAAGATTTGCTTGATCAATTATTTCATACCCAAATTTTCTTACAATTTTAGTAAATAATTTTGTTAAAAAAGATTTTTTCTTTACACTTTTTTTTTTTCATTAAATTAATTATTGTTTTATAGTTATATTTAACTTAAAAATATACAATGAAAATAACTTCTTCAGCTGAATTAGTTAGTAATGCTTTAAAGGAAATTAAAACTATAACACCGGATGAAGCTTATTTAAAAATTATCGAAGGAAAATCTAATCTTATCGATATTCGGGATATTAGAGAGCTTCAAAAGGAAGGTAGAGTAGAAGGAGCCCATCATATTCCTAGAGGTATGTTAGAATTTTGGCTTGATCCAGAAAGTGCTTATTTCAAGGAAGGGAAGTTAAACCAAGATAAGGAAATTATTTTATTTTGTGCAGGAGGGTTGAGATCCGCATTAGCTGCAAAATCTCTTCAAGACATGGGTTTTGAAAAAATTTCACACATAGATGGTGGTTTTGGTGCGATTAGAAATAGTAAATTTAAGATAGTTTAAAGATTATACTCATCTAGAGCATATTCTAATCGATCCTGCCCCCAAAAAATTTTATTATTCACTACGAATGTTGGAGCACCAAAAATATCTTTTTGAAAAGCATTGTTTGTATAATTTTTCAGTTTATCTTTGATTTCTTGTTTTTTGATATCTTCAAAGTAAACATTTTTATTTAAGCCACAGGAATTTAAAATATTAATTACATTCTTTTCCAAGGAAATATCAGTATTTTCTTTCCAATAAGCGTCAAAACACCTATTAAAAAAATTTTTTTTTACTTTTTCATCAATAGCAAGGTAACCCCTCATAAGATATAAACTATTAATTGGAAATTTAGAATTCCAGATAAAATCAATGTCGTTCTTCAAAGAAATTAAAACACAATCATTTTTCATATTTTTCATTTTACGTTCGTTAAACGCAGGAGCTGTTATTCCTCCTAGGTTATGAAGACCCCCTAATAAAATAGGTTTATAGTTTATATTTATAATTTTTTTTTTTTCTTATTTTTTCTATTTTTTTATGAGCAATAAATGAGTAAGGACTTATAAAATCAAAATAAAAATCCAATGATTTAGTCATATAGATTAATACTTTTTGAATAAAAAATTTTGATAATCCAATAAATAAACAATCCAATTGGACCAATAAGATAAACAACAATTAATGGTATTGATAAAAGTGTTTTATTAATCGAATATTTTTGGGCATTATTTACAATCCAGCCTCCTGTAAAAAGATTAATAGAGATAAAGTGTATCCAAAATAATATTAGGAAAGGCTGATTGGAAAATAAGCTTGTGAGATCATTTATGCTTAAATAAAGATTAAAATTTTCTAAAAAATTGTAAGAACTTAAATAAGATTTGTAAAGCATTAAGATGTATGCACCACTCAATAGAAAAATTGGGAAAATAGATGTAACAAAAATTTTCGTAATTTGAAAATTTGGAAAGAAAATTAATATTAACCAAAAAGGCAGAACTCCTAAATTTACCCAGTAATAAAGTATATCAAATGAAAAATAATTATAAATTTGTTCAATCATTTTATAATATATTATATTAAATCTGACCATGATTCCTATAAGAAATAAAAAAAAAACATTAAAAGTAACTGTTGAGGAAATGAGAAATTTTGCTTTTATTTACATTGAAAAATATGCACCATCAAAGCAACAACTTCGAACCTACCTCTTAAAAAAATATCTTAAAACATCTATTTCAAGTATTAAAAAAAAAGATGTATCAGATCTGATAGACATTGTTCTCTCTGATTTAGAGAAAAATAAATTTATAAATGACAAATTCTATTCAGAAAGCAAAGCAAAGAGCATGATCCAAAGAGGTAGCTCTATTAATAAAGTGAGAAGTTATCTGGTTGGTAAAGGAATAAAAGATCAATTTATCAAGGAAACTATTAGTAAAATAAATGATGATAATTCAGATCAAGATTTTTTTTCTGCAATTAAAATTTGTAAAAAAAAAAGAATCGGACCTGCTAGAACTGAGGATAACAGAGCTTTATTTTATAAAAAAGATATTTCATTATTAGCTAGAAATGGATTTGATTTCGAAACATCTAAAAAAGTTATGAATATTAAAAAAGAGGATTTTATAAAAATTATTAAATTACTTTGATTTTCTCTCTTTTTCTTGTTTAACAAGTAAATTGATTTTATTTTTTATATAGTTTTTTACAAAAACAAATACCAATAAACCAAAAATTGACACCGAAACTATAATTATCAAGATAATTCTTATTTGATCATCAATCATAAAAGATTTTTATTTTTTAAAATTAAACTTGGATTTTTAAAATCCTTTTTACCGTATAATATCTCGTTCCCATCAAAATCAGTTATTTTACCTCCAGCATTTTGCAATATTGCGTGTCCCGCAGCAATGTCCCATTCACATGCTCTAGGTTCTGCTACGTATCCATCATACTCACCTGTTGCGATTACACAAAATTTAAGAGAGCTCTTCATTCTAACAAATTTTTTTACATTCAACTTTTTATGAATTATGTCTATTTCAGGTTTAATATTATTAGAATATGATACAAATTTAATCTCATTTTTATCAAAGTTTTTTGTGCAGTCGAGTTTCACAGCTTTATTATCTATTAATTCGAAAGATAATTCATTACCATATGTGTAAAACATTCTTTTTTTTGCAGGGGCAAAAATTAAGCCAGCAACTGGCAACCTATCAATTATTAAGCCTGCATTTATAGTGAATTCATCAAGATTATTTATATAGTCATGTGTTCCATCAATAGGATCAATCAACCAAAAATTTTTTAAATTATTCGAGGATTTATTATCAGATGACTCCTCAGAAATAATTGGCAAACTTGGTAATAATTTAGTTATTTTTTTTGTAACTATTTCATTGACCTCTATATCCCCGTTAGTAACAGGTGTGTTATCTTTTTTAATTTTTTTTTTTGAGACCTTTTTCTCTTAGCTCTAGTGAAATTTTACCTGCATCTAAAAAGGTATCAACTAAATCTTCAATTATTTGTTTAATATTAATTTTGATCATCTATCTTTTTTAATTCTATATTTTCTCCGTAAATTACTTTTTTGCCGACATTTTGGAAGTTTACCGTAACTTTGCCTTTAATTATTGATTGAACTTGACCGATACCCCAATTTTTATTTTGTGGATTATAAACTTTGTCACCTGGCTCAAAATCAAAAATCATTTAGTTTAACTTATAAAGGAAATAAGTATAAATACCACATAATGAAAAAAGAAATAAATTCTATTGGTTTAGATAAAAAACCTTCTGATACGACTGTAGTTGTAGCTATGTCAGGTGGTGTAGACTCATCGACTGTTGCGGGTATGATGAAAAAAGATGGATATAAAGTTATTGGTGTCACTTTAAAACTGTATGATGATGGTAAAGAGGTAGTAGCATCTAAACAGTGCTGTTCTGGACAAGATATAATGGATGCAAAGCGTGTAGCTCAAAAATTGAATATTGAACACAAAATTCTATATTATCAAAATAGATTTAAACAGAGTGTGATAGATAATTTTGTAAGTAGTTATCTAAAAGGAGAAACTCCTATTCCCTGTGTACAATGCAATCAAACGGTGAAGTTTAAAGATTTATTTGAAGTATCTAAAGATTTAAATGCAGATGCTATGATAACTGGTCATTATGTTAAAAGTATTACATCAGGTCAAGAGACCAGTATGTATAGAGCCGTAGATGAAAATAGAGACCAAAGTTACTTCTTATTTAATACAACTCAAGATCAATTAAATTATCTTAGGTTTCCTCTCGGAGGACTACTGAAAGATCAAACAAGAAATATTGCAAAAACTCTTCAACTAAATGTTGCAGATAAGCCTGATAGCCAGGATATATGCTTTGTACCAAACGGAAATTATACATCAGTAATACAAAAATTCAAACCAGAGTCTTTTAAAAAAGGAAATATAAAAGATTTGAATGGAAAGGTGATAGGTGTTCATGATGGTATTGTTAATTTTACTATAGGGCAGAGAAAAGGAATAAAGGTCTCAGATAAAGAGCCTCTTTATGTAATCAAAATTGATTCGATCAAAAATGAAATCACAGTTGGTCCAAAAGAAAAATTAGGCAAAAAAAAAATTTTACTTAAACAAGTAAATCTTTTAGGAAATAAAAAAAGATTTGAAAAAGATCTTTTAGTTAAAGTTAGATCGACTGGTAAACTTTTAAATGCAAAACTAAATTTAAAAAGTATGAATAAAGCTGAGGTTATTTTAGATGTACCAGAAGATGGTATATCACCTGGACAAGCTTGTGTTTTTTATAAGAAAGATCATGTTGGATATAAAGTACTTGGTGGAGGATGGATTACTCTTTAAACATCTTAATTATTCTAATTGATTACTTTTATTTTTTTTTGTTTAATGTTAGCATCTTCACGATCGATAAAAAAAATAAGATTTTATGGAAAATAACTCAGTTTCAGATTTTAGCAGACAGCAAATAGAAAACTTTTTTATAAATTCTAATGTTGAAATCAACATAGGTAATTTTATAGTAGCAATAATTCTGTCTGCAGCTTTAGCATTTCTAATTAAATTAACTTATGTAAAAATATCAAAAAGCTTAAATGATAAAGAGCATTTTTCAGAAACTTTCGTACCTTTAGCAATTATAACTACTCTTGTAATTACCGTAGTTAAATTTTCGCTGGCACTTTCTTTAGGGTTAGTTGGTGCATTATCTATAGTAAGATTTAGAGCTGCAATAAAAGAACCAGAAGAGTTGGTATATTTATTTTTCATAATTGGTGTAGGTCTCGCTGCAGGAGCAAATCAATTTTTTATAGCAATTATAGCAACTTTTATAACAATTTTTATTCTTTATTTTAGAAAAATTTATAATGATAAATTTAATAAAACAGATTTAATTGATAGTTCAACAAATATTCTTCAAATCCAAATAACTGGGCAGGATCCAAAAAGTGATAAGATAATAGAAACAATTAAAAAAAACGTAAATTATCTTAATTTAAAATCCTTCTCATCTGATAATGAACTAAATCAATTTAATTTTTGGTTCGATGTGGATAAAAACAAAGTAGATATTCTTTTGAACAATATTGAAAAAATTACCTCAGAAAATAAATCAATAAAGATACAAATTTTTTCAAGATCGGGTGTATACGAATAGAAAATTGGTTAAAAATTGATTATAAAAAAAAAAATATCAGAACTTAAATTTTTTAAACCGTTGGTATTTTATTTTAGAAGATTAATATTTTTTCTTGGATTAGTATCCTTATTTTTTATTATTTTAATCAGTTTTTATTATTACTCAAGTGGTCTACAAAAACTTTATAGCCCAGCTGCAGTGGTAAAGCAGGTCAATGAAAAAGTATTAAAGAGATACATTGGTTTTGATTTAACGCAATCATTAAATTATCTTGAAATAATAAAATTGAATATTATAGGAAGTCTTACATCAAATAAATTAGAAACTGTTTATTTAGAGATAAATCAGGAATCGATTTTAGGTTTGGAGCTACAGAGAAAATTAAGGTCTGAAAGTGGAGGCGAACTTACAGATGAGGAAAAAATTTATCTTCCAGCAAGAATTAAATTTAATAATGAAAATTACAACGTAAAGATCAGAACTAAAGGCGTTAGACGCATTCATTGGAATAATAAGGACGCAACTTCTTACAAAGTAGATATTAGAGGAGAAAAAAGATTGTGGGGCATGGAAGAATTTTCTTTTCAAAAACCAATAACTAGAAATTACACATATGAATATTTATTTCATAATTTACTTGGACATGTTGGTTTATTAAATATCAAATATTTTTTTGTTAATTTATATTTGAATGATCAAAGCCAAGGAGTTTATGCAGTTGAGGAAAGTTTTTCTAAGGAATTAGTAGAGGGACAAAAAAAAAGAAATGGTCCAATTTTTTCATTGAAGGATGAAATTGGAGAATATTTCCCAAACGTTAGTTATGAGTTATATTCTGATAATTTTTGGATAAAAGAGTATCCAAATCTTATAAAAAATTCATTTGCTATTCTTAATAATCTTAAAGAAGAAAAGTTTGAAATTAATAATCATTTTGACATTGATAAATGGGCAAAATATTTTGCTATAATGGATCTAACGGGTGCTTATCATGGATCTTTATTAAAAAGTGTAAAATTATTTTATAATCCCACAACAGCATTATTTGAACCTATAGGATATGATCTTCACAAAGGTGCAGGTATATTTGGGAACTTTATATTACTTGATTTTCTTCAGGAGGAAACAAAAGATTCAAAAGTAGCATGTAGTTTTATTTGTAATCACAAAGACTGGTATTTAAAATTTTTAAAATTAGATAATGGTGAGATAAACTTTGAATTTGTAAAAAAATATATTGATTATTTGATAGAATATAGTTCTGAAGAATTTATAGTTAATTTTATATCGATATATCAAAAGGAATTAACTAAATACAATAACGCTATCTATAAAGATTATTCAAAAACAGATATAGTGAGATGGACTGGAGCAGGTTTTTTTGTATATGATGATAGTTATTTGTTTAATAGAGCAAAATTGATTAAAGGTAGGATCAATTCTACAGATTTAGATAAGATAGAAATTTCTAAGTCGGAAAAAAAATTTTTTTACGAAGATTACAGTTTTTCTAATTTTCCATTTTTAGCACAAACAAAAGATTGTGAAAAAAAAAGTGATGAAAAAAATTATTTTTTTGCAGGTAAAATGTCCATCGATTTTGAGTCAACTTGTAAAACAATTAAATTTTTAGCTTATAATGGTGAGTTTAAATCTTTTAAACTTAAAGAAAATATTAGGATAATGTCAGATAAAAATATTTATTCAAAAAAAGAATTCAACCTTTTAAGTAAAAATCCAAGTTTTTCAAAAGTTTCAAAAAATAGTTATAAAACAATCCAAAATGTAATAATAAAGAAAAATTCAATTATAAATCAAAATGAAAAATTTATTTTTGAAAAAAATATTTCGCTTAATATTATTAATGGCTCAACTTTATTCGTTGAAGGTGATATTGATTTTATAAATGATAAAAATAATTTAAGTAAAATTTATTCAGAAGATAACACTGGGTCATTGATATTTATAAATAACGATTATAATTTTAAAAATTTAGATATTAGAAATTTATCCAAACCTAAACTAGATAATTATATTCTTTATGGAGGTGTAAACTTTATTAATTCAAAAGTTAAACTTGATAACATTTTTCTTAAAAATTCAATGAATGAGGATGGTTTAAATTTGATTAATTCTAAAAGCGATATTTCAAATATTTATTTTGAAAATATCAAAGCAGATGCATTTGACATTGATTTTGGAAAGTTGAATTTTCATAATATAAATTGTTCAAATATTAATAATGATTGTTTAGATATTTCTGGTGCAACTGTGGAAGGTAATGAATTGATAACAAAAGATGTTTTAGATAAAGGTATTAGCGTTGGAGAAAATTCTTCGGTCAAAGTAAATCAAATCAAAATTTTAAATAATAATATAGCACTAGCAGTAAAAGATGGATCGAAAGCTTATTTTAAAGATGTTTTTTTAGATAATAATAATTATGACATAGTTCTTTTTAATAAGAAGTATGAATTTTTGAAACCAAGTCTAAGAGTAGAAAACATAAATCGAATTAATGAAAATAAGATACTTCAATCAAATGAAACAAGCTTACTGATAAATGATAAAAGTTACGAAGGTAAGTTTGAAGATGATTTTATAAATTCTAAGATCTATTAATTATGGAAAATAGATTAGAAAAAAAATTTGTTTATCAAAATGGAGATGAATCTTATAGATATTTTTTAATTTCTGGTATGTTTAAAGAAAATTATCCAAAAAGAATTGTGAACTCAATTTATTTTGACAACGATGTTTACCAAGATGCCTGGGATAATATTAATGGTTTTGGTAAAAGAAAGAAAATAAGGATACGATGGTATAATGACTCAAATAATTTTTCAGCATCTGTTGAATTAAAAAAAAAATAGGATTTGTTACACAAAAACATAAAGAAAATTTGGGTTTTTTTAAAAATTTTAATGATTTAGATCTTTTTATAAATGAAGAAAAATACCTAAATTCAAATTTATTGATGAAAAAGAAAATGAATTTAAAAAAAATATTATTTATTCAATATCATAGAAATTATTTTGAATTACCTAATAAAAAATTAAGAGTTACAATAGATAGAGATTTAAAAATTTTTCAAAATTTTCCAAATAATTTTATAAATATTGATAAATGTATTGTTGAATTAAAATATTCAGTTGAAAATTCTTTATTTGTTAATGCTTTTATTAAAGAAAATAAATTAAGTAATAGAAATCAAAAATTTTCAAAGTATGTAAATTCTTTCTTAGAAATTAATGAAAATGCTCGTATCTAATTGATTTTTTTCCACATAAAAAAAGTCAATAAATAAAAAGAGATAACTCCAATGAAATAATCCCACTCGAGTGCATGCTTGAAGAATTTTAGGTTAAAACCCAAAAAATTATTTCCTGGTAAGCTGATTATAGGAATGCTTACTAAAGCGACTATTATTAAAATTGAAATTAATATTAATTTTAGTTTTAAAATTTCAAGATTTATATATTTTGTTAAATTATTTTTTAAGGAATATAATGTAGCAACTAAATAAGCTTGGGCTGTTATTTCAAAAATGATAAACATTAACATAATTACTCTTCTGAAAAGTTTATAAAAACTGTTATCAAATTTTATTCCAAGAAATATTGAGTGAACAGTTAACGCTATAGCAGACGCAATACCAAAAAAAACAATTTTTTTAATGTGCTTATGATTTTTATGAAAAAAATTAATTATTTCTTTATTAAAAAGCCAATACTTAATCAAAAGAAAAGATGTCAAAAACATTGATGGTTTAAATATTAGCCATGAAGGGTAAGGTCTAGCCGTCCTACTTATCGAGGCACCACCATCAATATATGGGATTGTGTTATGTATAATATCTTCTTGATTTGGATAAAGACCTTGGAACTGAGTTATCATTATCAAGCATGTGTTGACTGCTATAAATGGTATGATGAATATCCAGATACTTATGGATTTAACCTTATTGATCTGATCCATTATTAATTATTTCTTTTTATTTTTTTTTCTTGCTCTTCTTTTTTTGGAGCCCATTTTCCTTCGGCCCCTATGTTTTTTTGGATATCCCATTTTTTCCTTTGTTATAATTTAATTGAAATTATTGATGGGATATAGCATTGTCCACAAGAGTTATCAAATTTTTTATGTCAAAATCTTTTAAAACTTTTCTTAAACATACTGCTAAGGATTTTCATAATCAGTCAGTAAATCCACCTGTTGTAAGAGCTTCAACAATTATATTTAAGTCAATTGAGCATATTAGAAAGACTCAACAAAAGGCTCAAAAAGATCCAACAGGCGGTCATTATGATTATGGAAGACAAGGTACGTCCACAACACATGTGTTACAAAAAATTTTATCCAAACTTGAGGAAAGTTATCATGTTTTTACCACTCCAACTGGATTCGGTTCTGTCTTTTTAGCAATCTTTAGTATCGTTAGACCAGGAGATGAAATAATAGTTTCTGATCCTGTTTATAGCCCAACAAGAATATTGACAGAAAATTATCTTAAAGAGTTTAATATAAGAACTATTTTTTATAACCCCCGTGATTTGAAAACATTACAAAAAAATATTTCTAAAAAAACAAAACTTATTTTTGTTGAAAATCCTGGTAGTAATTCATTTGAATTTCAAGATCTAAGAAAAATTATTTCAATAGCAAAAAAAAATAAGATTATTTCAATAATAGACAATACTTGGGCAACACCATATTATTTTAAACCAATTAAATTTGGTTTTGATATGTCCATTGTCTCTGCCACAAAATACTATTCTGGACACTCTGATGTAATGGGAGGAAGTCTAGCAGTAAATAAAAGAGTTTTTAACAGAGTTAAAGCTACCGAGAAAATAACTGGATTAAGATTGTCACCAGATGACGCATACTTAATTACAAGAGGTTTAAGGACTTTAGATATTAGATTAGATCGTCACAGCGAAAATGCAAAAAAAGTAGCAGCTTTTTTATCTAAAAAAAAAAGTTCGAATTACTTTATCCTTATAAAAAAAATTCATTAAATTTTAAAATGTGGAAAAAATATTACTTAGGTGCATCCGGTTTAATGGGTCTTAAGATAAAGAGCAAAAATACCTCCTCAGTAAAAAAATTGTAAACGCTTTAAAACTTTTTGGATATGGTTATAGTTGGGGTGGTTTTGAAAGTTTAGCCATGCATCAAGAATTTAGAGAGACTGGTAAAAGAAAATATATGAAGCTTGCTAAAAATGAACATTTGGTTAGGTTCCATATTGGTCTGGAAGATCCAAAAGATTTAATTGCTGATATTAAGCAGGCAATGAGATATCTAAAATGATCTCAGAAAAATTTTTTCATTCAAGAACAGCGGTAATAACTTTAATAGCCGCATGTTTTGTTGTCTTAATTTCCCTTGGAGTAAGGCAAACCTTTGGTTTATTTTTTATAGATTTTAATGAAAGCTTAAATATTAGTAATACCGCATTTGGTCTAGCTATCGGCATACAAATGTTGATGTGGGGATTGACTGGTCCAATTTTTGGAGCAATAGCAGACAAATATGGTGGTCATATAGCTATAACCCTAGCATTTATATTTTACACACTAGGAATATATTTCTTACAAATTGGTCCTAATACAGGAATTTTTTTTCAAATCCATATGGGTTTATTAGTTGGAATTGGACTAGGTGGAACAGCGATTAGTATCCCAATGTCAATTGTTGGTAAGCATTTTCCGCTTTCAACAAGAACAATAGCAATGAGTTTTGTCACAGCAGTTGGATCTTTTGGTTATTTTCTTTCTCCGATTTTTACTAATTATTCCTTATCTGAATTTGGTTGGAACTATACGTTATTTGTTTTTTGTTTATTTTTGCTATCAGGTCTAGTTGCAGCTTTTTTTGTAAGATCTCCCTTAGAAACTGAAAATGTTGAGAAAACATCAAGTCAGTCATTCAAAGAGGCTCTTAGTGAGGCTTTTAAAACTAAAAGTTATATTTTACTAGTATCTGGTTTTTTTGTTTGTGGTTTTCATATAACTTTAGTTGGAACACATGTGCCAAAATATGTTGTTGATAGAGGTCTAGAGGATTGGACTGCTGCAGCTATTCTGTCACTCATTGGAATTTTTAATATTTTTGGTTCACTATTGAGTGGTTATCTTTCAGTGAAGATGAGTAAAAAGATTATACTAAGTTCAATTTATTTTTTAAGAGGCATTACCATAATTTTTTTTATATTTGCACCTGCAAGCAACATAAATGCATTTTTATTTGGAGCAAGCTTTGGTTTTTTATGGCTGTCTACAGTTCCTGCAACAAGCGGGATTGTGGCGCATTTATTTGGAACTAAGTATTTAGGACTTTTATACGGAATTGTTTTTTTAAGCCATCAATTTGGTTCTTTTTTTGGAGCGTATCTAGGAGGTTTATTTTATGACAACTATGGGTCATATGATTACGCGTGGTATTTAGCCATTGCTTTATCCGTATTTGCAGCAATAATTCACTTACCAATTAAGGAAGAACCAGTATTAAGATTAAAAACAGAATAAATTGAACAAATTAAATCATTTAAAAGAAATACATAAGTCTGGGAAAGCCTATATTATTTACAAATCTAAGAAGGGATTTAATCTTTATACTGATTTTTCAAAAAAAATTATTTTAAGTAATAAAAATATTAAAAGTTTTTTACTTAAAAAAAATAAAAAAAAATCAAAAAATACTGATCTTTTTATTGGCTTCTTTGGATATGAGTTATTAAATAATTTGATCGACATAAAAGTTCCAAAACAAAAAAATTCTAATTTTCCTAAGGGTATTTTCTATAAACCAGAAAAAAAAATTAAACTTAGTAATAATTTCACTTATGATCTTAGAAATTTTCAATCTGGAAATTTTAAAATTAATATAAATAAAAAAAATTACACTAAGATATTTAATAAATTCAAAAAAAAAATAAAAAGTGGTGAAACTTATCAAATAAAAATTTGCACTAAATACAAAACTCACTCAAAAATAAATCCTTTAGATTTTTTTTCAAGGTTATCAAAAACTAATTTAGCCCCAGAGGCTTTTATGATTAAAGACGATAACTACTCAATAATTAGCTGTTCCCCAGAAAATCTAATTACAAAAGAGGGGACTGATATATCTACAAAACCAATAGCTGGAACTGTAAAAAAAACAAAATACTTAAATAGAACAAAAGCATTAAATTATTTTAGAAAAAACCTTAAGGAAACAAAAGAGCATAACATGATTGTTGACATGGAAAGAAATGATTTATCAAGAATCTGCAAGGTGGGTTCAGTTAAATTATCCAAACAAAAAATTGTAGAGGAATATAAAGATCTTTTTCACTATGTTAGTCTAATTAAAGGTAAACTAAAAAAAAATATAAATAATTTTGAAATAATTAAAGCAATGATGCCAGGAGGTTCTGTTATTGGGTGTCCAAAGATAAATACACTTAATCTGCTAAATAATCAGGAAAAAGAAAATAGAAATATTTATACAGGAAGTTTTGGTTACATAAAATTTAATGGTGATATGAGATTTAA
>MDTE01141155.1_pt1 | contig 26379 bp, 25 predicted proteins | sample 811231 | NCBI WGS metagenome assembly MDTE01 (sample SAMN05326651, study PRJNA326480) | marine metagenome | isolation source: seawater | place: Indian Ocean: Red Sea | collected 2010
GGAATATTAGCGTGTAGTCAAGAAACCTAATCTTTAATTGGCACCTTCAGCATCTTCAGCACCTTCAGCACCTTCTTCACCTTCTTCACCTTCAGCACCTTCTTCACCTTCAGCACCTTCTTCACCTTCTTCACCTTCAGCAGGAGTAATTTCTTCTTGAACCCTTGGAGGCTGAATCCATGCCACTGAAATTTCTGGATCACCAACAAGTTCTACTCCATCAGGTAATTCTAAATCACCCCTTCTTATAGATGACTCAAGATCAACTAGAACCGATACATCTGCTTGAATTTCGCTAGGAACTGAAAATGGTTTTGATAAAACAGACAAGGAGTATATAGCTTGAGTTACTGTTCCTGCCCCTCCTCTTATTCCTGGGGCTTCTCCGATCAACACAACTGGAACCTCTACCTCGATAGCCTTGTTCTCATCAACTCTCATAAAATCAACATGCTGTAGTTCTCCTGTGGCAGGATGTTGATCAACATTTCTAACAAGTGTTGTGTGCTCTGTTCCTGATTCTTCTATAATCTTCACAGGATTAGTTCTGCCAGCTTCTTGCAAAACTTTAATTACCTTATTGGTTTCTGATTGAAGTGAAACAGATTCCATGCCAGGACCGTAAACGTGCAGAGGTAAAGTGCCATCTTTTCTTAAAGATCTTAGTTTTTTACCAAATGTGGTTCTCGTTTTAGTTTCTAGTGATATTGGATCCATTTTATTCCGTTGTTATCTATAGCCTGACGTATATTAGCACATATTCAGATGATTAATCTAGATGATTAACCTAAATACGTGTTAATATGCATTCAAGTAAAGGAAAATTAATGTTAGTACCTATGAAAATAGATTATGGAGTTAGGATTTTGGTTCATCTCGCCACAATTCCAGAAAATTCTATAGCAAAAGGATCTGAAATATCTAAAGCAAGGCATATTCCAGAGAAATTTTTGTTTCAGATATCTAATGATCTGTTGAAAAAAAATTTTATAAAAAGTGTAAGGGGCCCTAACGGAGGATACTCTTTAGCAAAAAACCCTTCTGAAATATCAATCGCTGACGTTATTCACGGATTGGACAAGACGATGGCGCCTGTTTCTTGTATTGAATTTCCAGATTTATGTGAAGTGTCAGGTCAGTGCTCTCAGCAAGATATGTGGTCAGATGTTGAAAAAACCTTAGTTTCTAAGTTAGAAACCATTTCCGTCCAAGATCTTGCGGATAGAGATAAAGTATTTGTGGAAGACTTGAAGATTAAGAAGAATTAATATGTTTGTTGCAATAAGAAATAAGAAATTTTGTTTGTGTTGTAGTGCTACCTATGAAGGGCATTTGATATAGAGATAAGATAAATTAATCTTCAATGCCCCGATAATACGGGGCTTTTTTTATGAAAGGGTAAAAATGATAAATAAATTAAATCCAGAGCAAGTTGATCGGTATAGCAGGCATATCATAATGCCTCAAGTTGGGTCTGAAGGACAAAGAAAATTATTAAATTCAAGTGTATTAATAATTGGGGCTGGGGGCTTAGGTTCTCCAGCAGCATTATATTTAGCATTAGCTGGAGCGGGCAGGATTGGAATAGCAGATTTTGATGTTGTTGATAGAAGCAACCTTCAAAGGCAAGTTCTACATAGAGATGAAGACATTGGAAAGAGCAAAGTTACGTCAGCCATGGAAACTCTTAAGGCATATAATCCTGATGTTGATGTTGAAATGCATGATGCGCCAATAACTTCAAAAAATGCATTAGAAATTATTAACAAATATGATGTTGTGATAAATGGAGCGGATAACTTTCCAACAAGATATTTAATTTGTGACGCTACATTTTTTGCAAAGAAACCTTTAATAGATGGCAGTGTCTTAACTTTTGATGGTCAAATAACTACTTATGTTCCAGGTGGCAATTGCTATAGGTGTATATTCCCTGATCCTCCTCCTCCAGGATCTGTACCAAGTTGTGCTGAAGCAGGAGTAATTGGGGCTTTACCTGGATTAATAGGAAGTATACAGGCAATAGAGACAATAAAGTATATTCTTGGTACTGGAGATTTATTGAAAGGCAGAATGATACTAATAGATGCTTTAAGCATGGAATTTAGAACAGTAAAAATAAGAAGAAATGAAAATTGTGTTCTTTGTGGTGATAACCCTTCAGTTAAAGAGCTTATTGATTATGAACTATTTTGTGGAATGCCTTCAATTGAAGGTTAAGAAGAAATGAAAATTGATAAAAATATTATTGAAACAATTGGGAATACTCCAATGGTTGATATCAGCAACATTAGCCCTAACGGAGTAAAAATTTTTGCAAAACTTGAAAGTTTTAATCCTGCAGGGAGCATAAAGGATAGGGTTGCGAAATACCTGATTCAGGATGCAGAAGAGCAAGGTAAGTTAATAGATGGCTCTACAATTATTGAGCCAACAAGTGGAAATACTGGAATAGCATTAGCCATGATATCTAGGGTAAAGGGGTATAAGTTAAAAGTTGTTATGCCTGATAATGTAAGTGATGAAAGAAAGTCAGTTCTACTTTCTCTTGGCGCAGAAATTATTTACTCGGATGGTGAACAAGGAACCAATGGTGCTATTAGGCTTGCCGAAAAAATTGCTGAAGAAAACCCTGATTATTTTATGCCGTACCAATATGGAAATGAGGCCAACCCAAGAGCTCATTATGAAACTACAGGTCCAGAAATAATTGAACAGTTACCTGATATAGATGTATTTGTAGCTGGCTTGGGCACAGGGGGAACTTTGATGGGCGTTGGAAAGGCTTTAAAAGAATATAATAAAAATATTAAAGTAGTTGCAGCTGCCCCTCATCCTGAAGAAGTTGTTCCAGCACTAAGAAGTATTGAGCATGGGTTTATTCCTCCGATTCTTGATCTTGAAAAACTCGATTCTAGAATTCTGGTTGGAGAAGAAGAGTCTTTTTATTGGACAAAAATGTTAATGGAAAGTTGTGGAATTTTTGCTGGGGTTTCATGTGGCGCTGTTACTGCAGCAGCATTGAAAGTAGCAAAAAAAATCAAGACAGGAAATATTGTCATAATAATAGCTGATTCAGGAGAAAGATATTTATCTAGCAAGTTATGGGAGATGGACTATAAGGACATCAAAGAAATTGGAGAACAAAAAATTTGGTGGTAATTTAGTCTATTGTTAAAATCAATATAAGGAGGAGAATAATATGGTAAATTTAGCTGCAAATTTATCTATGATGTTTAATGAAGTAGATTTCATGGATAGATTTAAAGAAGCATCAAATCAAGGTTTTAGGTCTGTCGAATATTTATTTCCATATGATTTTTCAAAAGATAATATTCTGAATGAACTCAAAGAAAGCAACCTTGATCAAATTCTTTTTGATCTGCCTGCGGGTGATTGGGATTCAGGTGATAGAGGATTAGCTGCTGACCCTAATAGAATAAATGAATTCGAAGATGGGGTTGGATTGGCAATAGAATTTGCAAATTCAATAAAGCCAATAAATTTGACCTGTTTAGTTGGAAAAGTGCCAAGTGGAGTCTCAGACACTGAAGCACAAGATACTTTAATTAAAAACCTTACTTTTGCTGCACATAAATTGGATGAGCATGGATTTCAGTTACTAGTTGAGCCTATAAATACTGTTGATATTCCTGGATATTGGCTTTCAAGTACAAACAAAGCTTTAGAAATTATAGGTTCAGTTAATCATTCAAATATTAAACTTCAATATGATATTTATCATATGCAAATTATGGAAGGAAATATAATTAACACTATTAAAGAAAATTTAAAAATAATTGGGCATATGCAACTTGCAGATAATCCAGGAAGACATGAGCCAGGAACTGGAGAATTGAATTATCCAAAAATATTTAGTGAGATAGATTCAATGGGATATGAAGGATGGATAGGATGTGAATATATTCCTCAGAAAGATACCATTTCTGGATTGAATTGGGCATCTTCTTATTTATAATTATATGGCACTAGAAAAGTTCTTCAGACCTATTTATTCAGTTTTTGGAATAGGTTATATCAAAATTGGATCAGGAACTTTTTGCAGTTTATTTGCATGCTTAATAATTCTAATTTTTGGCGAGAATATAGAATTTTTTGTTCGATTAATTATTTTATTAATTATTCTGCCTATTGGTTTTATTTCAACAAATTTTAGATTTGAAAAGGATAATGCTGAATTGAAAGATCCTAACTTTGTTGTTATAGATGAATTTATTGGTATGTGGATAGTGTTGCTTATAGTAGATAATTCAATTTTATTAATATTGTTATCTTTTTTATTATTTAGATTTTTTGACATTACAAAATTACTGGGCATACATAAAATAGAAAAATTGAATGGAAGCCTCGGCATTATTTTGGATGATGTATTTGCAGGGCTATATTCTTTAATAATTATTTATATAATTAAATTTATTTTTTAAGGGGAAGGCGAAAGATAAACTTCTGTGCAACTACACGAATATCAAGCAAAAAATATTTTAAATGAACATAATGTTCCTATACCTTTTGGTAAAGTAGCATCGTCAGACTTAGAGTGCGAAGAAATAGCTAAATCAATAAATGGAAGATCAGTTATAAAAGCACAAGTCCATGCTGGCGGAAGAGGAAAAGCTGGCGGAATTAAAGTTACTGAAGGGCCCGAAGAGGCAAAAAAAGTTGCTCAAGAGATGCTAGGGTCGACTTTAAAAACATTTCAATCAGGAGGTACTGAATTTCCTATAAATAAAGTTTATGTGGAAGAGGCTTCTGATATTTCTAGAGAGTTTTATCTTGCCGTAACAATGGATTTTGATGAAAAATGTCCTGTAATAATTTTTTCTACTGAAGGTGGCATGAATATAGAAGAAGTTGCAGAAAAAACCCCAGAGAAAATAATAAAAATTCATGTGAATCCGCTTATTGGGCCATCTCCTTATAAGATAAGAAATTTATTGTCATTATTAAAATTAGAAAAAAAAGTTTCTCAACAAATTTTTTCAATAATTCAAAATTTATATGAGATATTTAATTCTTTAGATTGCACTTTAATTGAGATCAATCCTCTTGCAGTTACTAAGAAGGAAAAAGCGCTAGCTTTGGATGCGAAAATAACCATTGATGATGATTCAATTTTCAGGCATTCAGATCTTGAAGATTTATTTGATAAAACCCAAATGAATCAGGCTGAATTAAAGGCATTAAGTAGCGATCTAGCTTATATAAAACTTGATGGAGGCAAGGTTGGGTGTATGGTTAATGGCGCAGGTTTGGCTATGGCAACCATGGATATAACTATAAAAGCTGGAACTGCTCCTGCAAATTTTTTAGATGTCGGAGGCAGTGCTTCTGAGGAAAGAATAAAAGAAGCTTATAAAATTATTGCCTCAGATAGAGATGTCGAGATCATTTTAGTTAATCTATTTGGAGGCATATTGAGGTGTGATGTTGCTGCAAAAGGAATAATTAATGGTTTTAAAGAAAGTAATAATTCTATTCCTATGGTGGTTGTATTACGAGGCACAAATTCTAATGATGCAAAATTATTGCTAGAAAAATCTGCCCTAGATATAAGTTTTGCAGAAGACTTGCCTTCAGCTGCTCTTGAAATAAGAAATAAGTTAGGTATATCATGAGCCTTCTTAATAAAAATTCTAATAAAGTATTAATTCAAGGATTAGGCCGAGATGGCAGTTTTCAGGCTGAAAGATGTATTGAATTTGGGACAAATATTGTTTCTGGTGTTCATCCAACTAAGGCTGGCGAAAAATTTAAACAAGATATTCCTATTTTTGGCAGTGTAAATGAAGCAGTGAGTGAAACTTCTCCTGATATAGGACTAATTTTTGTCCCAGCCCCATTTGCGGCTGATGCAATAATAGAACAGATTGATGCAAATATATCTGTAATTGTATGTGTAACTGAAGGGATACCCATCGCAGATATGGTGAAAGTCAATGAATATCTTAAAGGCAAGATGACTAGGCTTATTGGGCCCAATTGCCCTGGGTATTTAATTCCTGAGAAAAAACTAAAAGTCGGTATCATTCCAGGAAGTATAGTTAAACCTGGGAATGTGGGAGTTGTTTCTAGAAGCGGAACACTTACTTATGAGGCAATAGTTCAATTAACCAAACTAGGAATAGGGCAGAGTGCTTGTGTTGGAATAGGAGGAGATCCGATAAATGGCACTTCATTTGTTGATGTTATTGATATGTTTGAGGAAGATGATAACACAGAGGCTATTGTGATGATCGGTGAAATAGGAGGCACAAAAGAGCAAGAGGCTGCTGAAAGAATAAAAAATTCTGTTTCAAAGCCAGTTGTGGCAAGTATAGTTGGACAAACAGCACCAGAAGGAAGAAGGATGGGGCATGCAGGCGCTGTGATAACTGGAAAATCTGCACTAGCATCTGAAAAAATTAATTCACTAAAAGATGCAGGAGTTGTTATAGCAGATTCGCCGACAGAAATCGGACAGAAGGTTAAAGAGTTATTAAAAATTAAATAAATTTATTCCTATAACCCCAATTGTTATCATAAGTAAAGTTGCAAAAATAACTGCCAACGAGACTTTAAATGCAGACCCTTTAAGGTCTTTTATGTCTACAGTAAGTCCAATTCCTGCCATAGAAATTGCAAATAATATTTTGCTGAATGTAGCGATATAATCAATAAGTGTGTTAGGTAATAAATTCAATGACCCAACTATTGAAGCTAGTAGAAATCCAACAATAAACCAAGGAATGTAAGTATTTAAGTTCTGAAATTTTGAATTGCCTCTATTGTTGGATTTAATAAGAAAATTTACAGCAATAATTACAGGACCCAACATCAAAACTCTTAGTAATTTGACTTGGGTTGCAATTAGTCCAGCCTCAGTGCTTACCACAAAAGAAGCAGCTACTACTTGAGGAACTGCGTAAACCGACAATCCAGCAATTACTCCATATTGAAAATCGGTGATATTAGTAAAAACTGATATTAGTGGTAATAGTAAAACTTGAACGAGGCCAATAACAGCACTAAAACTTATCGCGATAGCAATATGATTAGGGGTTGATTTAATCACAGAGGCCATTGCTGCAACAGCAGAGTTACCGCATATTGAATTTCCTACAGCAACCAGTATCGAAACACTTTTTTCAAGATTGAATATATATTTACATAAAATGAAAACCAGTATCATGCAAGTAATTACAGATATTACAGCAAGTATTATTAAAGAAATTCCACTTTCTTTAATTAATGAGAAATTAACTTTAAATCCAAGCAATATAACTGCAAATTCTAATAATTGTTTTGAAGCAAATTTTGGTGCTTTATCGTCTTTAGAAAAAATTTGAGGTATTTCAAAGGGTATATTTTTTACAATAATTCCAAGTAACAATGCAATTATTAATACATCGAATATTTTTTGATTAAATATACTTATTTCAATAAATTGGATTACATAGCTTGTAGCACAGATTGAGATACATAATAAAAAACCTTTGAAGTTTTCACGAAAGAAAATCATAAATGTATTTTACACATTTTTTATTTTGAGTTTGGGAAAAGAGCACAATATTAATAAAAGACTATGCAAAATTCTTTCAACATATGGTTTTTAGATAAGGGAATTTGGTTAATACTAATTGGTATCGCGGGGATCGTCAGTGTTTGGCTTATTTCTTATCTTATATTTAAAGGTTTAAAGTTGCTTGGTGTTGATCCAGAAAGAATTTCAGATCCTAATTCTCAAAAATTAGTCAATAATATTAAAAATATATTTGTGATATTAGTCGCTTTTGTTGTGGCAGGAATCCCTAGTTTTTTTGGAATATTATCTGTTTTAAATATTGGTGAGAGTGACGCTGGTTTGGATTGGGCTATAGGAGCATCTTATAAATTAATTGTTTCAAATGGAATACCAATTCTTATAGTGATTATACTTGCATATATCTCTTTGAGGATAGCAGGCACTATAATGCCAAATCTTATTAAACTTTATTTAAATTCTGGAACAAGAGCCGGTGAGCATAGTTCTGAAAACGAAAAGAGAGTAGAAACATTCGCTATTGTAATAAGAAGTGTGCTAAGAATTTTCGTCGTTTTAATTGCTGTCTTGACCGTATTGTCGATATTAGGAGTCCCTGTCACTTCATTAGTAGCAGGTATATCAATATTAGGAATAGCAGTTGGTTTAGGCTCTCAAAGCCTAGTAAAAGATGTTATACAAGGTATGTTAATTATTGCAGAAAACCAATTGAGGAAAGGCGACATTGTAAGAATCCATGGAAGAGCAGGTTTAGTTGAGGATTTGAATTTAAGAAGAATATTAATTAGAGATTTAGATGGAGCACTGCATATTATTCCTAATAGTTCAACTGATATTATCACCAATCTTACCAGTCAATGGTCTAGGGTTAATATAGAGATTCATGTGAGTTATGAAGAAGATCTAGAAAAAGCAATCAAGACATTAAATAATATCGGAGACAAAGTTGAAAGTGACCCAGACATTGGAAAATTTATAAAAGAAAAGCCGAGGGTTTGGACTATAACTTCCTTCTCTGATTCTGGGGTTAGACTTAAATTTGTTGGCGTTACTCAGCCTGGCAAACAATGGGAAGTCAGGACTCAAGTAATAAGGCTGATAAAAATCGCTTTTGACGATGAGGGAATAAAGATTCCTTATAATCAAATAAGAGTTATTAACTAAAGAAATCTGGCAGCCATTCTTTTTTCATTTCTAATCCAAATCCAGGAGCATCTGACGGTATAATTGTCCCATCTTTTGGTACTGGAGTTCCAGGAAATCTGTCTTTTTCTTCTAAAGGTACTCCGATTGGTGTAATAACTGGACCAGAACATTCAATCATTGAGATTCCTGTAAGGCCATAAGAGGCATGTTGCCCGAAAGCAGATCCTCCTCCTCCGTGCAAAATAACATCAATGCCAGTTGATTCTGCTATATGAACAATTTTAATTATTGCTGACAATCCCCCAACCCAAGTTATATCTGGTTGCAATATATCTATTATGCCTTTTGATGCTGCATGTGAGAAAGGGTGTACCCCATACCAATGCTCTCCTGTCGCCAAAGTTTGTTGTGGGATTCTGTTTCTTAAAACCTCGTATTGAGTGATACTTTCAGATAATAAAGCATCTTCTATCCATTTTAATTTATAAGGTTTTAATTGTTCAGATACTCTTACAGTAGTCTCTATGTCCATACTTAACCAGCAGTCAAGCATTAATTCTGACTCATAGCCAATTAAATCTCTGGCATCCGCAATTTCTTTCTCGACTTTATTAATGCCTGATAGTTGGTCTCTAGGCCCCCAAGAAATAAACCTTTTAAAATTTTTAAACCCTAACTCTTTTAGCCACTCAGTGTTATTAGAGCTAGCATATAACGGAATTTTTTCTGTAATGGATCCGCCTAGAATTTCATATATTGGCCTGCCAAGCAATTTTCCTTTTAAATCCCAAAGGGCTAGATCAACTGCACTAATAGCTCTCGTAGAAAAGGAATTTGACCCAATAGGGGAGAGAATTCTGGTCATCATGTCATAAATCTTTTCGGTCTCGAAAACATTCCTCCCAATTAAATTGGGGGCAATATAATCATCAATTATTGATGCAGTTATTCTTCCTCTATCCGAAAACCCAAATCCCCAACTACCATCTTCACATTCAACTATACATCCAACATCTCTTTCTATCCCTGCCCCAACCCCTTTCATTAAAGCGTGGTCCCACCAACCTTCCGTATGAAAATATCTGCCGCCCAATGATGTAGACATTGGACTTCCTGTAGCTATTTTGCCTGCATACTTGTCTGCTTTTCTAGGTTTTGTCTTCTGAGGTATTCTAGGATATTCGGTTCTTACAGCTTTAACTTTGGTAATTTTCACTATTTATGCTTCCTCTTGCATAAACCAACTTTATGTCTTGTTCCATTTTCATGGTAACAATAGCCATCATTCCCGTTTTTTCCAGTGCATTTACCATTGCACTCATGATGCTGTTCAGAATCTTGAATAATTTTTATATTTAACAGTTTAGTTTTCATCTTGTAACAATACTTCCTCGTAAATAATCAGCATTATCACTAACAATAAATGCCACAATTTTTGCAACTCCATCTGGATCACCCAGTTCCTTAGTATTTTTATCAAAAACTTTAACATCACCTGTGTTTTTTAGAGCTTCACTTAGTTGCCCTTCTTTTAGAGGAGATTTTATGCTTCCAGGAAGAATATCATGAATTCTGACCCCATTTTCTGATAGATATTCTTGCAGATGGAGCGTTAGCCCATGAGTTCCACCTTTACTTGAACTATAAGGTGCAGAAGATCCTGGACCTAAAACACCTGCCCCAGAAGAGGTTAGAAGAATAACCCCACTCTTTCTTTTTTTCATGAATTTGGCAACTGATCTAGTTACGTTATATGTTCCATTAAGATTAATATTTATTATCCTGTGCCATGTTTCAGGGGAAAGTTCATCTATATCCACAACAGAGCCTTCAAGAGCACCTGCAAAATGCACCAAACAATTTATACCTCCATCAAACCATTTCTCTATCTCGCCTATCTTTTTTTCAGTTTCATCAATTGATGTGACATCAATTAAGTAAGTCTTATAATTTGCGTTTAATTTTGTGAGTTCTTTTGATACTTCATCTAAACCTTCCGAGTTTATATCGACGATAGCTACATTTGCTCCATGCTTTGCCGTCTCAATTGCGGACGCTCTTCCCATGCCTGTCGCCGCACCAGTAATCAAAATATTTTTGTTTGATAAATCTAATTTCATTATTCCCCCTTATAATTATCCCATTCTACACCAGCCTTTTTAGAAAATTCTAATGTATGATCATATGAAGGTTTGAACTTATCTCTTGGAATATGCTCAATGAGAATATGACCATCAGGGCATATATCCTGCATTCTTTTTAAAAAGTAGACTTGGTCCATCATTCCGTAACCCAAATACTCTTCTTCAAATCGTAATAGAAGAGTATCAATAACCTTAAAATCTTTTAGGTGTGCCCCTAGGGTATGATCTCCTAATAAGGTAAAAAAATCTTCCAAAAATTCTTTTGTGTTATAGGCTTCATTTAAATTTGAAATAAAATTTACAGGATCCTGATTGAACCCTAAATTCTTAGATCCAACAGAATCAATAAAATCTTTGGTTCTTCTTGCAGAATATATTGGCGAAACATATCCACCTTCCAAAGAAAGCATGACACCTTCATCTTCTGCAACTGAACATATCTTTTTCGTCGAATCAACAAGCCTGTCAAAAACTTTATTAGAATGGTTTTCAGGGTGTGGTAGCCATGGGCCATTTGGATTAACACTGCCAGGCCTTAAATATGTATTTGGTGCTCCTAATTTAGAGGTAATTAGGCACATATTTTTTACAAATGATATTGCTTCTTCTCTAACTTTTTCATCTGGGCTAACTAAACCTCCGCCATATCTTCCATTTGTCTGGCCTATAATTAGGGAGTTATTATGAAAATCTTCTTTTATCTTTTTTATATTATCTTCAGTAAATGATTTTGGATTATTAACTACCAAATTGTGAACTGTGAATCCTATTGATGAAACCTCATTAAGATCTGAAGAAGTGAAGGTTAAGACGTCAAAATCTTCGGGAATTCCATTATCCGAACCATTGGATCCGGTTGCTCCCAACATAGATGCGGCACCAAGATGCATAAAACCTCCTATCTATTTGATAAGGCTTTAAGTATAACAGATGGTTTCATAGGCAAACTATTTAGCCTGACTCCAATAGCATCTTCAATAGCATTCGTTACGGCCCCAAGGGGAGGACATATTGGAACCTCTCCTACTCCTCTAACCCCAAATGGTTGTTCTGGATTCTCATTTTCAACAAGTATTGTGTCAATCATAGGCAAGTCCAGAGAAGTTGGCATTCTATAATCTAAATAACTAGAATTTAACATCTTTCCATCATCATTAATAAAATATTCTTCATTGAGTGCCCATCCTATACCTTGTGCGGCACCTCCCTGTATTTGCCCTTCTACATATGAAGGGTGAATAGCCTTCCCAACATCTTGGACAGCTGTATATTTAATAATGTCTGTTTTACCTGTCTCTGGATCTATTTCAAGATCTACTATGTGGGTGCCAAAGCCATGACTGCTAGAGTCAAGGTCAACCGAACCAACAGAACTTACAGGCCCTCCTGTTCCATCTAGTTTTTTAGCAAGATCTTTGAACTTCATTTTTAACTCAGAATCGGATTTAGAAGAAAAAATTCCTTTATTAAAGTCAATTTCATTTTTCTCTATTTCCCAAATCATAGATAACCTTTTTTTAAGTTCATCAATTAGATTATTTGCAGCATTTACTGCGGCCCAACCAGTAGCAAAAGTTGTTCTGCTCCCTCCAGTCATTCCGGTATAGCCAACCCCATCAGTATCGGGGATCCTAGGAAACATATCTTCCGCAGATAACCCTAATATTTCTGCTGCTTGCATAGCTATGCTAGGCCTTGTCCCTCCTATATCAGCACTTCCTTCCAATAAAGTTACAGTTCCATCATCATTAATTGACAAAGTTACTGAAGATTTTCCTCCACCATTCATCCAGTATCCACTAGCGATTCCTCTGCCAATTAATTTGCCTGATTTAGATTCAGATTTCTTGCTATTCCAATGTTCAGATTTTTTTACAGCATCAAGAACATCTAGATTTCCAATTTTTGGAAATTTGGGGCCATCACCTCTCCTTGTTCCTTCTTTCGACGCGTTTAAAATTCTGAATTCTAAGGGATCCCAGCCCTGACTTTTACATATCTCATCAATAGTAACTTCAATTGCATAAGAAACCTGAGGGGATCCAGGAGCACGGTATGCTGCAGATTTTGGTTTATTAACTACTAAGTCATACCCATCTATTCTTGTATTTTCAATATCGTAGCATGCAAACACACATTTTGCTGAAGCACCAACTGCTGAGCCCCCAAATGCTCCCCCTTCTAATTTTATATCTGCATATCCAGAAGTTAGTTTCTTATTTGAGTTAACTCCTAATTTAATTTTTATTTTTCCTCCTGGAGCCGGGCCCGATGCATCGAACACAGAAATTCTATCCATAACTATCTTAACTGGCTTATTAGATTTTTTTGATAATACGGCTGCCAATGGAGTTAGGTATACTCTAGTTTTTCCTCCGAAACCTCCTCCAATTTCTGCCGGCATTACCCTAACCCTTGATTCAGGCATTCCAAGAATTCCTGCTGTCTGCGTTCTAACAGGAAATGCGCCCTGAGTAGATGTCCATAAAGTTAGTCTCCCATCTTCCCCCCACTGGGCCACTGCTACATGCGGTTCTATATATCCTTGATGAACCATTGGCATAGTAAACTCTTTTTCAATAACTATGTCAGAAGATTCGAAGCCTTTTTCAATGTCTCCAAAATTGAATCGGAAATAATCTGCAACATTCTTTGAAGATCTTTCACCATCAATATCTACACCAGTAAAATCTTCTTGGATGACAGGGGAATCCTTCTCAATTGCTCTATCTACTGTTAATACAGGCTCTAATACATCATATTCAACCTTAATTTTCTTCAGTGCTTCAAGAGCAGTATTTTTATCTCTTGCAGTTACGGCTGCAACTGCGTGACCGATATACCCAACTTTATCTCTAGCCATTATGTTCATACTGTCGTATTTAAAATTGGCTATTCCCTCTCCAATTTCGATATCTTTGTCAATTCCTGTTTCAAAATCATTTCCAGTGATAACAGCAAAAACTCCTGCTAATTTCTCGGCCTCTGAAGTATCTATAGAGATTATTTTTGCGTGAGCATGAGGGCTTCTTAAAACAGCACCATGAGACATGTTGGGCAGTTGAACATCTGCTCCATACACGGCTCTTCCAGTTACCTTTTCCATCCCATCATGTCTTATAGGTCTTGTCCCTATGACATTATATTTACTATCTTTAAGTGTCATTTTTTCTCCAATATCTAAAAATAATATCAATTATTTTATATCAAAAATTGAATTTAATCATTACAAATTAGTTAAAAAAAGGTATTGTTATAGGACCTTCCGGTAAAACACATCCTTTGAGCGCTGGATTTTTATTAATTAATTTTGTTAGCAGATCATTTGGGTTTTTTTCGTGATTCAGGAAAGCTTTATTGATTTCTTCGGTACTTAAACCTTCGGTGAAAAGACTTACATTATGTTTTTGTGTAATTTCGGCCAACATTTGAACTTGCCACTGATCTTGACAGTGGAAATTTGGATCACTCAATGTACTTTCTACTTCTATAGGCCCATTAAATGAAGATAATAATTTATAGAATTCCCCATGATCTGGAATTCCATCTGAACATTCAGAAAAGCAAAGTATATTTCCATTATTTTTTGTTATTTGTGCAGCAGCAGAAATTCCTTTTACAGTCTGATATAGATTTTGATCAAGCGGATATCCAGAATTAGAAGTTATTACTAGATCATAAGGCTCTTCTACCTCAATCATTGCCGTTTCTTTTGCAAAGGCACAAGCTTTATCATGAGCGCTAATTATCTCACCCGAGAAAACTCCTGTTATTTCTTGGTTCTTATTCAAAGTTACATCCAATGTAAAATTAACGCCTGATTCCACGGCAATTTTCCTTACATCTTGTTGTATAGGGTTTTTATTTATCTCTGCCCAAGTGGAATATTTATTTTTTAACCTTTTATAGTTGTGCAATTTAAGGATAGTTTTTAAGCCTGCTAATCCAGGCGCAACCATTTTTGATCCTCCTGAAAATCCAGCAAAAAAATGAGGTTCTACAAATCCCGTAGTAATTCTAACATCGGCCTCCACCCAGTTTCTATTAAGAAAAACTTCAATGTCACTGATAGATGAAGGCATTTTTACGAGAGAATTTCCATCTCTTGAATCATGATTGATTATTTCAACCGAGGACACTATCTCTTCCCCTAACATGGAAATAAGCTCTTCTTTTGTGTTAACTCTGTGAGTTCCAGTGGCTATAAGAATCTTTATATTTGATTTGGGAACTATATCTGCAATGTGCTCAATAATTGTTTCCAGCACTATTTTTCTTGGTTGCGCTCTTGTTATATCACACACTGATATTGCTATTTTTGAATCACTATTAATTATATCTCTCAAGGATTTTGAATTGATAGGATTTTTCAATCCATTTTCTATACTGAATTTAGGATCATCCACCTGTTTTAAAAATTTCGGCTCAATCACATCAAAATTTGACGGCACATTTAATCCTACCCTAGATTTGCCATAAGCAATTTCTACAATTTGGTTGTTATTTTTTTGTAAATTAGTTGCCATAACTTTTCATAATTGGTTTTAATTGGTATCCTCTTTTGGTTACATAAATGACTCTAACCAATTATTATATATTTTAAAAGAAAAAATTATGAACATAAGAGAAAAATTAGGTTTACCTCCAAAGGCTATTCCTCAGTTTGGGCAAAGCCGAAGCCATGCAATGAATTCATCTAAGAAAACATTCAAACCTAATATTCAAAATAAAACAGTAGTATTAGATGGAAAGAGATACAAGGTTAAGTTGACTACAAGAGAAATTAGAACCTTAGACAAAAAAGGTGTTAACTTACTTTAGTTTTGGCTTAGCACGAATATTGCTGTATCCGCATTAAGGTTTGGTTCTTCTTTTATTAGTTCATCTTTCTCAGAGTCAATATAGAAAGATTCTTTGATTATAATTTTCTTAGAGGCACAATATTCTTGAAAATCAAGAATTGTAGGGAATCTTCTATTGGGAGTGTTATACCAATTGTAACCATAAAGACCCTCTAATTTTGGAGCTTTTCCTTCTTTGTATAGCATCTCTCTTAGAGGCTTAAAGGCAAAATTCGGAAAGGATATTATAGCTTTTTTAGAAATCCTAAGTATTTCTTCTATTGTCTTTTCTACATTCTTAATGGACTGTAGAGTTTGAGAAAGAATCGTTACATCAAATTGATCATCATTAAACCTATTAAGCCCGGTATTAATATCAGAATTAATTACTTCTAAACCCTTATTTGAACTCATAATTACTTTTTTAGAATCCAACTCAATTCCTAATAATTTGGAACATTTTTTCTTTTTTAATTCATTCAACAATTTTCCATCTTCGCATCCTAGATCTAATACTCGATCATTTTTTTCTATCAAACTGCAAATAAAATCTAGATCAAGACGGTCGTTAAAAAATATATTTGTTGAAGTTGGGCTAGCATTTTTTATATGATCATTTTTTTCTTTTCCAGAAAGTTTTTTTAAGAACGAAGAAGTTAATAATCCATAATCTTCTACCTCATTTTCTAATAGAAATGCATCATGGCCAGCCTCACTTTCTATTGAACAATATGATACAGATTTATCAAGGCTTACCAGTGCATCCACTATCTCTTCTGATTGAAATGGAGGGTATAGCCAGTCACTTGAGAAACTGACCAATAGCCATTCGCATGTTGTCTTTTTTAGGTTATTTTTTATTTCATTGATTGTTCCGCCCAAATCAAAATAATCTACAGCAGTAGACAGAGTTATATAACTATTTGCATCGAATCTATCTACAAATTTCGTTCCTTGATATGCAAGATAAGTTCCCACTGAGAATCGTTTCTCGAATTCAGTAGTAATTTCTCTCGGCTCATATCTAGTATTTTCAAATTTATTTTTCATCGAATCTTTTGAAACATATGTAATGTGAGCCAACATTCTCGCTATAGCTAAACCATCTTCAGGTTTTTCTTCAGCATCATAATAGTTACCTTCTTTAAATCGCGGGTCTTTTTTTATTGCATTTCTTCCTACAATATCGAAAGCTAAAGCTTGATTAGTAAGTCTTGCTGAAGTAGCTAAACCAATTACGCTTTTAATTTTATTTGGAAATTGTCTAGCCCATTGAATGGACTGAAACCCACCCATAGATCCGCCAGTTACACAAAGAATAGATTTTATCCCTAAATGATCTATCAGAAGATTTTGAGCATTTACCATATCTTCTACAGTTATATTAGGAAAATCAGGCCCATATTGATTTCCAGTTTCTGGATTGATTGAGTTAGGGCCTGTGGATCCCTTGCATCCACCTATCACATTGCTACAGATTACAAAATAATTGTTAGTATCAATTGGTTTATCTGGTCCGACCATGATATCCCACCAACCTGGAATATCATCTTCATTGTGTTTCGCAACATGAGAGTCTCCGCTTATTGCATGACATACAAGAACAACATTTGATCTATCTTCGTTTAGATCCCCATAAGTTTCATAAGCTATGTTTAATTTATCGAGAATGTCACCTGATTGAAGTTGAAATTTTCCTTCATATAGAAAATTTTTAAGATACTTAGATGTATCTCCCGTTCTATACAAATCCGAATTATAATTTTCTTTTACCACTTATAAACCTTATTTAGGGCCAGAGCATAATTGTCTGGCCCTATTTTTTTAACTTTTCTTTAACGCTTGGTCCAAATCATCAATTATGTCATCTACATCTTCAATCCCAACTGAAACCCTAATGTACTCTGGATTAACACCAGCTTCTCTTTGCTCATCTTCAGAAAGTTGACTATGAGTTGTAGAAGCAGGATGTATAACCAATGTTTTAGCATCACCTATATTAGCAAGATGACTTGCAAGTTTCACATTGTTTATAAACTTGATTGCTGCATCTTTGCCGCCTTTAATACCAAAGCCTAGAATTGCTCCAGCCCCATCAGGTAAGTATTTTTTTGTATTCTCATAATGAGAATGACTTTTTAGACCAGGATAGTTTACCCATTCCACATCTTTATGTTTTTCAAGGTATTCAGCTACCTTGAGAGCATTTTCACAATGTCTTGGAATCCTTAAATGTAAAGTTTCTAAGCCTAGTAGAGTGGCCCAAGCCCCAAATGGACTCATTGTTCCACCTGTATCTCTGAGCCAATGTACTCTTATGTGGAGATTATAAGCAATGTTTCCAGCAGGTCTCAAAGCTTCTTCTAGGACTGCACCATGGTATGATTCTGATGGCCCACAAAACTCTGGCCATTTATCAGGGTTATCTGCCCATTTAAAGTTTCCGCTGTCTACAATAGCACCTCCAATATGCACTCCATGTCCTCCTAGAAATTTTGTAGTTGAATGAAGAACTATATCTACGCCATGCTCAATTGGCCTAAACAGAGCTGGAGTAAGAACAGTGTTATCACAAATCGTTGGTAATCCATGCTTATGACTGATTTTTGTTATTTCAGAAAAATCAGAGACATCATTTTTTGGATTTCCTATACTTTCAAAATAAACACATCTTGTATTCTCATCTACAAGATCATTTATCTCTTCAGGGTTGTCTGGGTTAAAGAACCTTACCTCTATACCTAACTTTTTAAATGTTTGGGTAAATAGTGTCCATGTTCCACCATACAAACTTGTTGATGAAATAAAATTTTGTCCACTATGAGTAATAGTTAGAATAGCAGCATTAATTGCTGCTTGACCTGATGAAAAAGCAAGTCCTGTTACCCCTCCATCAAGTGCTGCAATTCTCTGTTCTAGAACATCAGTAGTAGGGTTTTGCAATCTAGTGTAAATATTTCCAAATTCACCTAGCGCAAAAAGATTAGCTGCATGATCTGTATCATTAAATACATACGATGTTGTTGCATGTATTGGTACAGCTCTAGAATTAGTTGACGGGTCAGGATCCTGTCCCGCGTGTAGTGCAAGGGTTCCGATACCTTGTTTTTCTGGCTGATTAACTATGCCATTTATACTACTAGCCATTTTATGACCTCCTTATGTTTAATATTTATAAAACTAAGAAGTGCCAACAAAAAAATCCGCATATCTTTCGATATACGGACACATTAACAATTTTGCCTCTTTAGCAGTTTTTAAAGTGTCCGCAAGCTGACTTTCAAATCAACACTTATATCCATTATAGCATATTAATTTTTTATATTTCAATACTTAAACTAGAAAAATTAAAATTTAACTTAAATATTCCTCTTCATTAGTTAAACTTCTTAGGAGTTCTAAATATCTTTTTTTATTAAACTTAGGCGTAAATTTTTTTATAATTTTTTTAGATTTTTCGGCATCATTTTTTAGTAAATCTATTATAGTGTGAGCCATCATCCTGCCAGACTCTAGTATTGCCAGATCATAATTATCTACGACCATATCCACTGAATGATTAGAATTTCCAGAGCACCCTCCTACGTATGGATGAATAGATGGGATAAGGTTAGATATATCTCCCATATCTGTACTTCCTCCCGAATGGCCATCTAGAATTAATTCTTTTTCATTAAAATTATCATTCAGATTTTTTTTGTATATCTCTAAAAGATCGTAGTTATTGTTAAGAGGCAAATAACCAGCAATAGTTGTTATTTTTACCTCTGCACCGGTAGCGAGAGCCCCCGCTTTGAGGCAATTATCGACTTTTTTATTTGCGTCTAAGATTGAATCAATTGATGCACCTCTTATAAATGTTTCAATATTTACTTGGTCTGGCACGGCACTAACCACGTTGCCTCCCTTAGTTATTATTGGGTGAACTCTTATATGATCTTCATCTTTAAAAGTTTCTCTTTGTGAATTAATAGCAGATATAGCTATATTTGCAGCGTTCAGGGCGTTGATTCCACTTTCGGGGCTTGCTCCTGCATGTGAGGCTATACCTTTGAATTCAATAAATTTTGCAACAAGTCCGTTATCAGTGCCCCCATAGGAGAATTTAATTTTTCTAGGAGTTGTATGGGTCATCATTGCTATATCTACATCATCAAAAGCGCCTAGCTTTATCATTTCTTGTTTGCCTCCGAGAAATTCAATATCTCCGCTTTTTCTTAGTTCGTTTCTCCATTGTATTTCTACAAATTCTTCAGCAGGAACTGCAAAAAAGGTTATTTTTCCAGATATGTTATCAAGTATCTTTTTATCAGATAGGCCAGTTAATACTGTTAGCATGCTTCCTATTTGAGCATGGTGACCACAAGCGTGAGCCATTCCATTCTCTTGGTTTTCATGAGGGTGCCCAGGGACTGGAAGTCCATCTAATTCTCCGATAACAGCTATGTTTGGGCCTGGCTTACCTGTGTCTAGGGTAGTTCTTATGCCAGTAATTGCTATTCCTGATTGAATATCTTTTTGGCCCAACCTCTCGAATGCTTTAATTACCTTTTCCGCAGTCTTAATCTCCTTGTATCCAGACTCTGCAAATTCTAATATTTCTAGAGAAACCTCTCTAGGAATATCTTTATTAGAATTAATATTTTTATCGCATATATTCTTCAAGTTCATAATTTATACTTTTAACAGATATCCATAATTTACGAAATATTATGAAATATAATTCATGATTGATATAATCTAAAGGTTAACTAAATATATTGGTATTATTTTCACTTCGATTTTCGAAAATAAATCCAAAAATCCCAACGAATTTTTTAAGGAGGGGATTATGAAAAAAATTAAATATACATTGTTGATCAGTGCTCTTTTTGCAATGACTGCTTTTTCATTCGCTTGTGCATCTGAAGATTCTTCAGAAGCATCTAGTAGCGGTGGATCTAACACATTGCAACAAGTTCTTGATCGAGGAATGCTAAAGTGTGGTGTTAATGACAACTTGGCTGGATTTGGAGTTGTGGCTGCAGACGGTTCTTTCAGTGGTTTTGATATAGATTTCTGTAAGGCAGTAGCGGCAGCAATATTAGGAGATTCAGGTAAGGTTGAATACACACCTACAACTGCTTCAAATAGATTCGAAGCTTTAGGTTCTGGCGAGATTGATCTTTTGATCAGAAACACAACTTGGACTGCTAGCAGAGACAGAGAATTGAAGCAGGACTTTACTGCTCCTACATTCTACGATGGCCAAGGAATGATGGTTTATGTAGATAGTGGTTACAATTCAATTGATGACATGGAAGGCGCTACAATATGTGTTCTTCAAGGTACTACTACAGAATTAAACCTAGATGATAGGTTTACAGGTACTGGAATGTCATACACTCCATTAACTTTTGAAACAAATGATCCTTTGCAGGCTGCATTTGAGGAAAAAAGATGTGATGGTTGGACTACAGATAAATCTGGTCTAGCTTCTAAGAGGGCTAGTTTCCCAGCATCGGCTGGTGGACCTGAAGCTCTTAAAGTACTACCAGAGACATTATCTAAAGAACCTCTTGGTCCTTTGACTAGAGATAACGATAGTGAATTCTATGATGTTGTTCAGTGGGTTGTATTTGGAATGATGCAAGCTGAAGAAAGCGGAATTAATAGTTCGAATGTTTCTTCAATAGCTTCTAATCCTCCAAACCCAGGAGTTGCAAGATTGCTTGGAGCTTCTTTTGAAGGCGGAGAAGTTCAGGATTTCAGTTTTGGAATCCCTAAGGACTTCATGCAAAAAGTTATATCTCAAGTAGGTAACTATGGTGAAGTATATGATCGACACTTAGTTCCTCTTGGATTAGAACGTGCAGGTTCACTTAACGCAATGTGGACTGAAGGCGGTCTAATTTACGCACCACCTTTTAGGTAGGAATACTTTAAATTCATATAGTATGCCGGAGAGTTAAAAAACTCTCCGGTGTACTATTTGTTTATTCAGAAGGTAAATAGTGAAAAGTTTTGTCGATAGCGTAGCTCAGTGGAGCAGGTTTCAGAGAAACCGTAATATAGTAATTCAGGCTGTTTTTTTATTTTTCGTGACTCTTTTAGGAGTTTATTTTTTTGTTAGAGCATCTGGACTAGAATTGAGTTTATCTCATTTTAGTAGCAGGGCAGGCTTTGGTCTTAGTCACACCTTTCTAGTTGATTACACAAGCAATGATAGCAGGTGGGTAGCTTATTTCACTGGAGTAGTAAATACGATAAGAGTATGTCTTGTAGCAATTTTTTTAACTACTTTATTGGGTACAGTTATGGGGGTAGCAAGACTATCGAAGAATTTTCTTACCTCTAAGATTGCTTGGACTTATGTCGAAGTATTAAGAAATACTCCTCTATTAATTCAAATAATATTTTGGCAGATTGTTTTTCTCCAATTACCTCAAATATCAGAAGCCATTACCTTTGGAGACACTACTGCTATATCGAATAGAGGAATACTGCTTCCTTGGATAAGTGATAACGGAAATGCTCAGGTATGGTTTATTTTTTTAGGTATAGTGGCAGCTGGATCCTTGTATCTAAGTTATTTTTTAAATAAAAGAGAAGATGTATCGGGAAAATCTTTTTCTATATTTGGCAACAGATTAAATGGTAACTTGGCAGGGATTTCTTTATTTGTGATAGTTACGATTGTGACCTATTTTGCATTTGGAAGGCCTGTCAGCATGGACATACCAGAGATCACTCAAAATAATAAAGGCACTTGGATGCAGTCAGGTGGATTTGATCTAAGCCCTGAATTTGCAGCCATACTTTTTGCGCTTGTTATTTATACAGGAACATTCATCACTGAAATAGTAAGAGGGAGTATTCAATCTTTGTCAAAAGGTCAAACAGAAGCTGCCCAAGCAATAGGGTTAAGTAAGTATCAAGCTATGACTTTGGTAATACTTCCTCAAGCATTAAGATCTATAATCCCTCCATTAACAAATCAGTTTTTAAATTTAACTAAAAATTCAAGTCTTGCAGTGGTTATAGCTTACCCAGATCTGTTTATGGTTTCTAGGACTATTATGAATAACTCAGGACATGCTTTGCCTGTATTTTTCTTAATACTATTAACTTATTTGTTCTTAAGTCTTTGTATTTCATTAGTTATGAATTTGATTAATCGTAGAGTTACTAGGATTGGTGCGTAATGACTACTCCTAGGATTAACTTTAAAGAAATAAAAGATTGGACCATTGATAATTTTTTTGGTTCTAAGCTTGGCATTTTATTAACTTTATTTTCTGCGTTAGTTATCACTTACTTTGTATTAAGTATGATATCTTTTTTATCTTCCGCTGAATGGGAAGTGGTAACTACAAATAGAAGATTGCTTCTCTTGGGTCGATTGCCAGAAGAAGATACTTGGAGAGCTTGGCCTATTTTGTGGTTGTTTTGCTCTATTTTCTGTTCTTCTATTGGTGCTTGGGGTAATCCTAAGAAAAGAGAATTACTGCTATTACTTCTAGCGTTCTTAATGCCAGCCGCTATATTTTTTACTTTGCCATATATCGTACATATATTTGCAACAGTATTAATTGGGTCAGTTGCATATATTAGTTCAAAAATTATCAGAAGAACTTCATATATAGAAATCCTTAAGAAAGCCTTGGTATCTCTTTGGATATTGATTATTCCATTATCATTTACTATTTTGATTGTTGGAGGTGGGCCACAATCTAATCTTTGGGGAGGATTTTTATTAAATATATTATTAGCATCAGTGGCTGTTGTAGCAGGATTTCCTCTGGGGATACTAATGGCAGTGGGTAGAGCTACCAAATTGCCTGTCATAAAAACGGTATGCACCGTATACATAGAAACAGTTAGGGGAGCTCCTTTAGTTGGATGGCTCCTTTTAGCTTGGTTTGTTTTGCCAAAATTTTTACCTGACCTTTTTGGTCTAAATGATCTTAGCGTTGTAATTAGAGCAATGATTGTATTGTCATTTTTTGCAAGCGCTTATATTGCAGAAGTTATAAGGGGTGGTCTGCAATCCATATCTAAAGGGCAATTGGAAGCAGCAGATGCTTTGAATTTAGGATACATTGATAGGATGAGGATTATTGTGCTTCCTCAGGCAATAAGGGTTGTTATACCTGCTATTGTAAGTCAGTTTATTGGCTTATTTAAGGATACTTCTTTGGTTTTCATATTAGCACTTACAGATCTGTTGCAGGTAGGTAGAATCATACCAGAGCAAGATCCTAAATTTTTTGGAAAACAACTCGAAGCTTTGTTAGTTGTAGCATCATTATTTTGGGTTGTTTCAGTGGTTTTATCTAACTTAAGTTCAAAAATTGAAAAAAATCTTGGTATAGGAACAAGATAAGGTATAAAGTATTAGGAGATAGATATGAAGAAGAAGAAAATAGGTAAAGAAATAATTTCTGCTGAGAATGTTGTAAAGAAATTCGGCGATTTTGAAGCTTTAAAAGGGGTTACAGCGAAAATTTTTGAAAAAGAGGTGGTGGTTGTTCTTGGTCCTTCTGGATCTGGAAAATCAACTTTTATCAGGACTATAAACAGGCTTGAGCCACATAATTCAGGAAAAATAGTTGTTGATGGTGTCGAAATTAATGATGATGTTAAGAATCTTCAAAAAGTAAGATCTAATGTGGGCATGGTATTTCAGCAGTTTAATTTATTTCCTCATCTTTCTGTATTGCGAAATGTAACCCTAGCCCCCCAAAAAGTTAAAGGTTTAAGTAGAACTGAAGCAAATGATGTTGCTATGGCTCTTCTTGAAAGAGTAGGTATTCCTGAGCAAGCTGAGAAATTTCCATCACAATTATCTGGAGGTCAGCAGCAGAGAGTGGCAATAGCTAGAGCTTTGGCGATGCAGCCAAAAATTATGTTATTTGACGAACCTACATCCGCTTTAGATCCTGAAATGATTAAAGAAGTTTTAGAAGTAATGACAGAACTTGCTGAATCAGGCATGACAATGATTTGTGTAACCCATGAAATGGGATTCGCAAAGAGCGTTGCTGATAGATTCCTATTTTTTGATGAAGGTTTGATTGTTGAAGAGGGGACTCCAGAGCATTTCTTTAAGAATCCAAAAGAAGAAAGAACTAAGTTATTCCTAAGTCAGATATTATAGTGTAATCTCATTTGAGTGTTTTACTAATTTGTTGTTTTCAAAGGAAATTTGATTAATAGGATTTTTAGTTTTATTGAAGAAAATAGAAGATGGGGAGTTTTCTTTACGCTTTTTTTTTCAGGTAGTTTTGTTATTGGTATAAATGTTTATTCTTTTGGACTTTTTATTGAGCCGCTAGAAAAAGAGTTTGGCTGGACAAGAGAGCAGATTAGCCTAGGTTATTCTCTTAGTTTTGTGAGCAGTTTATTTGCTCCATTGGTTGGAAAACTAATTGACATTAAAGGAAGCAAGATCTTTTTGGTTTCATCTATTTTCTTAGTTTCCGCTGGATTCTTACTAAGGCCTTTAATGACAGATTTTTCTCACTGGATAATATTAAATTCTATGGTTTTTGCAGGATATCCTGGAGCACTAATGATACCTGCTGGCATACTTATACAGGTTTGGTTTCCTGAGACAAAGGGCAGAATGATGGGTCTCGCAACAGCAGGGCATAATTTTGGCGGACTGATTATGCCTATTATTACTTTCATATTGCTTTCATATTTTGATTGGAAAGTGTCATATTTTGTTTTTGGTATTCTAGTATTCCTGTTAGGAATTTTTGCTTTGACAGTAGTTAAGAATAAACCAAGTAACCTGAATGTTAATAGTGAGGTTACTAATAATGATGGGTTTGAATTTATGTCAGCTGTAAAAACAAAGCAATTTATAACTTTAACCCTTGGAATTACATTTGCTTGCTTTACATATAATGGAATAATGCCCCAAATGGTGCCTCACTTAACTACTGAAGGATTAGGGTTGGCATCAGCAACTTTTGCAATGACATATATAGGTGCCATGGGAATTCTTTCAAAGATTATTTTTGGAAGGTTTAGCGAAAAATATTCTTCTTTATACTTAACCTGTGCATCTGTCTTTTTACAATCATTAGCTCTTTTAATCATTCTTATGGCTCAGGGAAACATAATGGGAATATGGTTAGGAATTATAATTTTTGGTATGGGGTTTGCAGGCTTAGGAGCAATGATTGCTTTGAATATAACTGAATGCTTTGGGCTTAAATCATTAAGTACAATTTGGGGAACTCTATCATTTTTTGGAATATGGGCGACATTCTTGGCACCTTGGATGATGGGAAGGATTTTTGACTCTACCTCATCATATAGGCTTGGTCATTTAATAACTATTGGAATATTTTTGTTGGCCATATTATTTCTTTTATTAACGAAATACTTAAATCATGGAGAAAATTATCTATTTAAGAAAAAATAATTTATGAACTTAATTTATAATTAATTTTGATAGCATATTTTTACAATTTTCGATAGGATCCCATGCTCCAATTACTTTTTCAGATACTTCGCTGGGGCATAAAACTATAACATTTCCAAATATTACGTAATCAAGATATTTAGACCTATTTTTACTTGTACCAAAAGGGCCAACGAATCTTCTATCCTTAACGCCTTCTTTCCATGTTGCGTCAGCTTTTTTTATTATCGCATCTTCTCCAGTTGCCTCTTCAGCAAAAAAAGTTCCAGAAGATTTTGCTATCTCATTTGA
>MDTE01094984.1_pt1 | contig 26377 bp, 21 predicted proteins | sample 811231 | NCBI WGS metagenome assembly MDTE01 (sample SAMN05326651, study PRJNA326480) | marine metagenome | isolation source: seawater | place: Indian Ocean: Red Sea | collected 2010
AGAGAAAACAGAAGTTAAAGAAGAAAAATCAGATGATAATTCTGAAAAAGTTGAAGATTCTTCAGGTGGTCTTAACGCTAGTGATATTGCCAGTCTTTTAGCTGTTGCTTTTGGTGCAGCTATATCTGCAGATGAGGAAGATGGTGGTTCATCAGAACAAACTGGACCATTTACACCTCCACCAGACCCAACACCGGCACCAACACCGGCCCCTACACCGGCACCAACACCGGCCCCTACACCTGATCCAGGTACGGGTACGGGTACAGATACAGGTACAGGTACAGGTACAGGTATTTAATCTTTATATTTTCTTAGGTAACGGTAGAGATTATCTTTTCTGATTAATTTTGCGCCTGGATCTTTAGTTAAAGGTCTCCATTTAAAGTTAAACCAATCTCCAGAGATAGGAATCTTAAAATATACGCCCTTGTCAAAACTACCCTCTCCAAATTGTTCTGCAGTAACATCAGTCTTAGTAAAAAATGCTCCCATTACTACTCCATTATTAAATCTTCTAGATACATCAAAGGTATAGCCCTTGTCTCCAGCCAAATACTCTCCATAGGATAAGTGCAGGGAGAAAGGTAAAGATATAAAAGAATAATCTTTGTCATTTTCATAATAGAAATTTATATGTCCAGTTGTGTTTGAATAATCCAATAGACCGAAGGCTAAATCATAATCTCTCTTATACACTTTGAATGCTTCAAAACCAATTGCAAAAGGAAGATTATCTTTATTCCATAAATATTCCATGCCATAACCACTGAACATTTCTTCAAATATTCCAGCAGATATCTGTATATGATTATTCTTTGAAAAGGTATGAAAAAAATCTAATTGAGACCTGCCTAAAATAATCCTATCTTGAAAGTTGTTTAAGTAATCTTTGACATCTGATCTCACTTGATTGGGATATGTATCTACAGGAGGTATATATAAATCATCAAAATTTTGCCATAGGGCATATTTTAAATTTGTGCTCCAATATAATTTTTTCTTAAAATCATATTGTGTATTTAGCTCAGCCATAAAGGCTACTTTTAAAAAATCTTCTCTTCCTGCAATAAAAGGTCTTAGAACAAAATTAGGAGAATAGAAAAAGCTTGATTCTTTTTCTCTTGAATAAAGGGTTTCAGTCTTATTCTTATCTAAACCCATAAAAACCTTTGAGTCTATTTCTTTAGCCTTTAGTCCTTTAACTTCATAACTCACTACAATCTCTTCATAATCTATACCTGAATCATTAATAGATTTTTTTATATTTGCATTAAGACTATCTAAACTTGAGTAAGAGTTATATTCATAAAGATCTAAAATCAACAAATCTTCAGATTTGCTAATTTTCTGCACTTCAATCTCATTAAAATCTAGAAGAGATCTCAATCTTCCATGCGGAGTTATTTCATAAGGTTCATTATTGCTGTAAGTCTTTGAAATATGTTTTGATGAATTGCCTTTCCAAGCGAATTTTAGGCCTAAATAATCACCTCTTTCAAAATTAATGGAGGCCACTACATTCTTTAGTTTTATGTACTCTAAGCTAAAACTATAATCTGAACTTCTTTCAGGAAAACCTAATTCTAATGGAATATTGGTTGAATCATGCTCTATCTTAACTAGCCAATCATCATCAAATAAATAACTAATGCCTCCAAAAATTCCTACTGTTTGCCCTGAAAAATAGTCTTTCCATCTAAATTTCCCTCCTTGTCTATCCTCTATGTCGCATCCAAAAGTTAAACATCTTTCATAGAAAGAATCATTTATTTTCCCCAAAGGATTATCGTAACTCAATTTGCCACCATTCATTCTGCCCCAACCAACACCAAGATGGATATCAAGATTACTAATGCCATAACTTCCAACTATGTATTCTGATGAATAGATTCCAGTGCCAGCAAGATCATTAAAGCCTATTGCTATGGCTGGAAAATTGTCTTCAGATTTTAAACGGAACTTTGCATTGAAACCTTTATCTTTGAAGTCTTGATTAAAACCAGAACCATAGGCTCTTCCCTTTACACTTGTATAGTAAATAGATGCTTCAAACCAATCATATGGCATAGCAGTTAAAGTAATTTTCCTATCTGGATCCCCTCTATATAGAGTCAATGCAGAAGAAGATTCTTCGTAGAATCTAGCTGTAGGTGTATTTATTAGTCCTACAACTCCATGATTATTTGGGTTGTTATATTTAATAGAATCTGAAAATGAAGAACAGCTAACTAGTAAAAGAAATAATACTAATTTAATTTTGTATTGCATTTAAAGAAGCAGCAGAGAATGCGATATCAGATATTATTTTAGTTGCCGCAGTGATTGTAGGAAGAAGATCAAGTTTATCGAGGTTTCTAGGAACAACAATAGTATCGCCAGGCTCAATTTCATTTTTTCCGGAAGTAAAAATATTGCGTCCCATTACAACAGATTGGCCATTTGCTTTAATTACAAATACCGCTCTCCTATCCGCAAAATCTGAAAAACCTCCAGATGCAAGAATATAATCATCATATTCCATGTTTTCATCGAAAATAAATGATGTTGAGTTTAAAACCTCGCCTTGAACTGTCACTGTGGATGAACTTGCTGGAATTAATATTGAATCTCCATTCATTAGCACAAATTTTTTCGAGTTGTTTGAGCCCTCATAAAATTCACCCGCTATTCTTCCGTTAGGCTCTATATTTTCTGCTAATTCTATAATAGCTGATATATCATTTTCATTTCCTTGAGAAGAATCTTGAAGCAAAGCATTAGTTAGAATTGCTTTTGATTCATTGATTGCTGTTATTTGTTTTTCTTTGACTTCTTCTCTAAAAATTGCAATACCGTCCTGAAAAGCACTTTCTCTAAGACCTCCGGCTAAAATATACAGATCTTCTAGGCTTGTAAAGCTAGAAACTGTATAACTTCCTGGATTTAAGACCTCTCCCTTGATTACTACTTCTATTAAATTCTGTTTGACTGGAGGTATTGAGATAGTTACTAAATTATCTGAAGAAATGATAGTATCATAAGCATCTGTAAAACTTTCAGAAGCTGTAATAATAGAAATTTTATCGAATGCAACTTCATCTGAGATACCAAAATAGTTATAAATTTGGCTTGGCGATAATCTTCCTCTAACAGGTAAACTTAAATTTTTGTTTGGCATTAACAATTGAATGAAGTGCGAATTTATCATTGGATCATTTTCATACATTTCTTTGTAGTACGGTTTTTCAATGAATATATCTGGCATTATTTTTGTATCGTAACTAATTATTTCAGATTTAAATTCTTCTTTTGAAATAGTCCATTCTGAAACATCATCATTATTTAGAACATTTACAATATAATCTCTATCATAAAAAAATAATTTAGAATTTTTTGTTAGCTTCAAATCAGCATAAGTCTTAGGATCAGAAAGAGAAAAAGCATTTTTTATCCTAGTTAATCCAGAATTTATTTCTTGTTCATAAACTGCGTAAAATGGATATATATCACTTGAGAATCTCAATTGTTGTAACAATTCTTCAATATTACCTGCATCTGAAAAAGAGTAATATCCAGTCGTAACTCCAGATCCTGTAACAAATATATCTCTATCATTTGTGAATACTCCACTTCCAATAAAAAATTCAATAAGAGAGTCGCTACCTACTCTATCTGACGGCTCAACTTTAGAAGTGTAAATTTTATTATTACTTCTAATTGTTGAATTCATATTTCCTACCATTCCATTATTATTTACTCCCAAAGCAAAATTCAATAAATCTTGATAAGAATCATTATTCTTATATTCATAGATCATCTGTCTATGTACACCGCCTAAAATTTTTACAAAATTAGAAGTTGCTTTAACCCTTACTGTATCTCCATTTCGAAGATTTGAATCTGAAGATCTATCTCCAAAGATTAAGAAATCATATAAATCATATTCTTCAACATTTCCATTTGAATCTATTACTTCTACAGATCTTATGCTTGCATTTTTTTGGAGTCCTGAAGCATATTTAATTGACTCAGTTATTGAAATAAAAGGATTAACAAGATAAGTTCCAGGATTTTTAACCGCTCCTATTATAGATATTTTCTTCAGGGATGGTTTTTTTACATTTAAATAACTCTTAGTGCCTACATATGAATTTGAAATTAAAGTTGAAATTTTTTCATTTGCTTCACTTAAGGTTAGATTCAATAAAGATATGTTTCCAATCTTTGGTATTAGCACAATTCCTGAAAGATCAATTCTTAATTCAATAAGTTTATTTTCATTTCCAACAAGCAATAATTCTAATTCATCATTAAATGACAAGATGTAATCAGACTGAAGAGGAATATCAAGTACTGGAGTCTGTGTTTTAGATTTAACATCAAAAAAACTAAATCCAAATCTATCATTTACACTAACTTCCTTTTTATCAGTATCATTTTTTTGCTCTAAGCTATCTTCTATTTCTACTTCATTTGATTGTTGATTTATATCTGAGAGTTGATCTTTTAATTCGTCAGTATTTAAGCCTTGCAAGACTGATAATGGAATATCCTCTTGAGAATATACAAGAAATGCCATGAAAAGTACTAAAACACCTTTTTTCATAAGAATGTAATAATAATAAAATTAGTTAAATTAAACAAATATAGACTCTAAGCTGATTAATCTATTATTTTTTTAATCTCTGGCACAATATCTGACGATTTATCCATGAATAGGAGTAAATTTTGATCATCTGCATCACTATAATAGGCCTTTGCCCTAGTGCCAATTGCTATAGTTTTTATACCAAATTTTAACCCCTCCAATATAGCAGTAGAAACAATTGCTAAATGCACACTTGCATTGAGAAATAAAGTATAGAGAGGTAAATCAGTAGAATGTTCTACTTCAAAATTTTTATTAGATAAAGAGGATAATTTAATAAGCACTTCATTCCTTTCATCTTGAGATGTTGAAGGGTGAAAACGAATCAGAAAAAAGACATTACTGTCTGACTCTTGAATAGTTTTAAGAATTACATCTGGGATGTAATAAGCCCAGCAAAGTGTAACTACAACAAACTTTTTATTTAGATGATTCTCAAAAATCTTGTTGAACCTATCATTGAAATAATCAATTATTTTATGATTATTTTTAAATATGTATTCTGTTCCATTACCAATTAATTCTGCATCTATTGTAGATTTAACTTCAGACCATAGTGATAAATTGTCTAGATCATTTTTCTCCCAAACCATATATTTGTTTGGAGTCGTATTGTATCCAGATGTAGGAAAATTCCTGTAATTATAGGCAGGATGATATTTTCCTTGCACTCCATGCTGGATATCAACTACCTCTAAGCCTTTTCTTTTTGCGGCAACAGTTAAGCCTGCGGCAATATATCCTAAATAGTGTGTAAGAATGACTTTTTTAGGATTAGCATGATCCAATATTCTTTCAAATCTTTTTGATAGCTCTTTTATAAAACCACTTTCCCATACTATGTCTGAAATTTTTGGAAAATCCTTAACATTAAAATTCTTAGAATAGAAATCTTTAATTAAATTATATTTTTCAATAAATTTGTCATCTGGTTTTACTGCAGAAAGCCTAGAATACAAGAAGCTTTTGGCTATTAAAACAGAAAGATTAAATTCATCATTCATACCCTTCTTAGGTTTTAAAAAGTTTTGATTCGATCTAAGTAAATAAAAATCTTTTTGATGCAATGTATTCTGGTCTATATACGGATCTATAAATAAATCCAACCATTTACCTTTAAATTGCAATCTCTTCGAATATTCATCAGATAAAAATAAAAAATCTCTAGATTCTGGGAAATGTTTTTTTTCACTTTGATTGAATGACTGACCTAAAAGACTAAACAGAAAATTACCTGATAAAAAAAGTTTAATTTTTTTGAATATCCTCGATTGTAAATTTGAAAGTTTTTCGACCCTATTATCAACTTTATCAAAACACTTAATTAAAATTTGATACTTCACCATTGGCCACATATCGACACCATTGCATTTAAAATCTTTTAAATTATTTGATTTCTCAAAACTATGGAACTTCTGAATAATTTTTTCATATTCATTATTCATTTTTACTACCCTCTAAGAATTGAATTATTTTACTTTCTACCCTTCTGCTTGAATTTCCATCGACTTGGTAAATGAGGGGCTTTAAAGATTTTTTGACTAAATCATTATCTGGAAATTTTATTTGATTTTTAAAGGAATCTAGCAATTCAAAAAGGCTATTCTTTGAAATTATTCTATTCGATATATTTGCATTATTGTCGAAATAGTTAAAAGATCCAATTTTTTCTAAATCGGTTAAATCTGGCTCAATGATTGGCTTGCCATATAAAAGAGCTTCCAATAATGTTGTTGAAGAATAGCCTGCGATTATATCTGATTCTTCTATAACTTCTATTGAGGTTTTTTTACTTTCCACCTTTATATTGTTAAAAGAATTTTTATATCCTAAATTCTTTAGATATTTAGATATTTGATTTAATTCACTTGCAGAAGTTTTTGTTTTAATAATTAATTCAATATCTTTATTCAGTGAAGCATAATCAAAAAACCATTTTTGAAATTCATAGAGGCGCTTCTCATATTCTTCTAAATTTTCAGATGAATCTACTAAATATTTACTTTTATTTTTCTCAGAAAAGAAAAATAATGCTATTTTTTTTAGACTTTTTCTTTTTGAGACTTTCTTTTCAGACTTTAGGATTAAATCGAACCTAGGAATTCCAACAATTTCTAAATTATTCTTTTTTATTCCTGGAATTTTTGCATCAGAAAGCATAGAGGCTATGTATTCGTTGTATACAAATATCATCGATGCGAATGATTTCTTTGTTCCGTAAAGCCTTTCCTTTGATAGATGAAATCTATCCGGCGGAATCATTCCTTCTTTATAGATTACAAATATAGGAATATTTATTGCTTTAGCCGCAATAAATAATTCTTGATGGCTTTTATAAACAAAATTACCTGCTAGAATGCAATCAAAATTTAATTTATCCAATAAAATCTTAAAAACTCTTTCCATCTTTTTTCTTAGTTTTGCTCTTTCAGGAGAATTAGCCATTAGTGGCCAATAGTTTGCATCATTTAATTTTTTATGGAATGAAACATATTTTTCTACATACCGATCAAGAAAAAATTTAGGCAATAAAAGATAATCAAGTTTGTTTCCCTCTGATATTAAGCCTTTTACATCTTCATTAAATACTGGCTTACCTAAAACTAAAACTTTTCTTCTATTATTCTTGCTGATTCTTTTTACTAAAATTACTAAAAAATTTGCTGAAAGATCGACAAGACCTAACTTGAGACTAAGATAATGAAGTAATGAAAATAACTTAAACATCAATTTTTTCAGATTCTACATAATCAAATGCCAATAAACCATCTGCATATGAATATGTATGTGTGCCTTTTATGTTCTTAAAAAAATTAGGGTGGATGGAAACAATCTCTTCTTCAAAATATTGATTTTCAGAAATATTATTAATTTTTGATATTCCCATAGATTCTCCATAGATATCAAAGCCAGCACTTTGATGAACGCGATATTTATTTTTTAAATCTTTAATGAAGCCTCCGTTTCTTCCTTTTCTAGAATCAAATATTACAGGATTTTTAGAATGTGATTTCCAATTATCTGAATCGAATGAATCTGAATAAAAAATATGTAATTCTGAACCCTCATGCCCTAAAGAAGAACTATCTATATTGGTCATCAGCCACCATCTATCATTATCTTTAAAAATAATTGAGTCCATAGCACTTACACCTTTCATTATGATTTTATGTAAACTCCATTTATCAGGAAATCTATTACATTTATAAATTCTTATTTCTTTAGATTGATGTGATTCAGGACACATATATATTTGATTATTAACTTCAAAAATATATGGATATGAGAGATGAAAATCTTCTTTCAATACCACTCCCAAATTTTTGTACCCAGACTTATTAATCTCAATTGCGGATATGGAACCTTTTTTTTCTTTGTAGCAATAATCTTCAACAAAACATACCGATCTTCCATCATGATTAAATATAAATGGATCAGCATAAAATCTATTTGGAGGGTTTTTTATTTTTATAGATTTTTTTAAGTCTGCATTCTTCCAATCTTGAGTAAATTGATATGCTACTTTCCATCTTAAACCTCTCTTAAATAAAATATTTATAATTTTTTTTACGCTCCTGAAAACAGTCTTAATTAGATAATGTGCTTGAATTCTAAAATTTGGCGTCTTATAAATCTCTTTTTTGTAAACCTTTTTTGGATAAAAATTTGGTAATAAATCGTTCTTACTAATACTTTCTAACAGTTTAGGTAGAAAAACATTTGCCTTATTGTTCAATTTATATAGATTAAGTGCATACATAAAAGATGTTGCAATTGAACCTTTGAATAAAACATCTCCGCCATCAAGCTCCTCTGTTAACCTTTGTATTATGAATCCAGTAGAAGGCTCCTCATTATAAACTTCCCAAAAACCTGGAGGGCCACCTCGATAAGAATCATTATCTCCATGATGAAATGAAATAACGCCAAACCTACATAAATTTAAAATATCACCTCTTAAAATTCCACTGCCACCTCGTACCAAAATATCAAGATTTTGATCCTTTATTAGTTTCAAATCTTGAGCTGAGTAAGTATAAACAAAACCTGATTTTGATATATTGGGGGTTACACATATATGGTTGAACGAGCTGACATTAAAATTATTGGAAATATCACTATTTTTAATTCTGGTGAAAATTCTTAAAAGTTGATTCTCAATGATTAGAATCAATTTAAAAAAAATATCTTGCATAAATCTTTTTAGCCCCCTAGTTCTTATATATGCAAAAGATCTTTTGAGTAATGATTTTTGTGTCCTGAATGTTTTTTGTACGATAAATGTTTCAATTGAAAAATTTTTTGATTCAATGCTCGCCTTTAATAAATATTTAACCATCTCAGAATGTTCATTGTCATCCACGATTAAGCCTACTTTCAATTTATTCATATTTTTATTTCTTGATTTTAAGATGTAAGTCCCTTATTTTCTCAGCTCTCTTTCCCCATGAAAACTTATTAACTAAGTCGCTATATGCTTCTTTGGATATTTTTTCTCTTAAATTATTGTCGTTTTTTACTTTTTTTATTGCGTTTATCCATTCTTCCTCTTTTTCCGGATCACATAATAGGCAATTCCTATTATCTTCAAGTACTTCATTCAAAACCTCTATTCTAGAACATATTATTGGCTTGCCAGTTGCCATATACTCAAATATTTTTAAGGGGGACATCCACTTCTCGGTTGTAGTATCTCCAGACTCAAGATGAATTTTTTTTTGGTATGGAGCAACCAATACATCCATGTTTGAATTAAATTTGAATATTTTTGATGGTTCTAAAAAACCATGAATTTTAATATTATTTATCCCCATTTTTTTTACTTTTTGTTTATAAAAATTGATATCGTTTTCATTCCCTCCAACAATATTCATTTCTAGCCAGGAGCAAGATTTTGCTATTGAAATTAGAAGATCTATACCCCTCCCCTTGTAAAGATGTCCTGTATAACCAACTTTGAATTTATCATTTAAGCGATAATCTATTTTTAGGCTTTTATCTATTTTTTCAGGGGTATCTGCGCCATCGGGTAGTACGTGAATCATTTCATTTGAAAATCCTATGTCATGAAATATTTTCTTAAGAGGTTTACTGATGACTATCAATCCCCTAAACCTTGGGCAAAATCTTAATATATTTAAAAGATATTTCTGAATCCTGCTATTTTTATGAGGTAATTGATGCAATTCAATGTATGTATCAAAAAATATTGAACATAAAAAACCAGAAAGGATAAATCTAGACACTACAATTCTTGGTCTTTTATATAATGCAATAAAAAAAGATTTGAAAGCATAAATATAAGAAGCAAATACAGATTTATATTTTTCTAAAGCATAGATTTTAAATTTTTTCTCAGTCCCATAGAATTTAAAAATTTTTTCTTCATCATTCTTAGATTCATCTTCAATGTTGTTCTGGCATATTAATGAAACTTCAAAATTAATCTTAGAAAATGCCGAACATATTTTTACTACATGTATACTATTTGCCTGTCTTGAAGGCACCAAAGCATTTGATAAATACAATAATTTCATAATTATTAAGCTAGTAACTCATTAATATCTAAAAAAATGATTTTTTGACATCTCTTATCTTCATGTATTGTGTCAATACTTACAGCAGTAGCATCTTCTTTCCATCTCGGATGCAAATCACATCTATCTGGTCCAGAAAATTTTAGTGGTGATTTCCATTTACCTAACTGCTGTGAGCTTAGATCAAGCATTTTAATAGACAAGAGGTGCTGAAACCCATTTGAATCAGGTGTGGTATCAATAATCACTTGATTGCTAAGAGAGTTATACATAGGATGTCCGTCAAATTTTGATTTTAGGTTCAGATCTTCTCTGGTTCCATTTTCCAAATTATAAATTGAATATTTCCAATTTAAATTTTGATCTCTGTTTGAAGTAAATATTCTATCGTTATCAATCCAACAAAAATGTGAAGTTAATCTTTGGCTCTCTATATTGAATATTTTACTTTTATTGCTTAAATCCATTCCCTGGAAAATAATCTCTCTGGAATTTGGTTCCTCATTAATGAGGAACCAGACAATTTTTTTCCCATTAGGAGAGAAGGACAAATGATTTAGATAAGTTTTTTGAGTAGCTTTCTTTTTTGCTACTTCTGATAATTCAATATAAGAAGCAAGAAGCAATAATGAGTCTTTTTCTCTATCAATAATCCATATTCCATCATTTTTTATATCTATTTTTTGATTGCTTTCAATATTTTCTATCCCATAACCCGGACGCATCCTAGCTAATTGAAAAAAATTACATGAAAGTGCAAATTTACAATCTACACTCATGCAATAAAATGGAAAATCAAATTCTTTTACTAAATCTTTAGAAGCAATGTCTATAGAAACATTTTTTGCAATGCCATTCTCAATAGTATTAAAACTTATAGTTTTATTATCTTTTAAATAGTCCCATTGAAGCATGGCTCCTTGTTGTCTTGAATATGCATTAGATTTTGATACGACATTAAACTTACTTGGTATGCCTTCATTAATAAGAAAATAGCCAAGTTCAAGATTATTTTTAATTAGCCTATGTGAAAGTATTAAATTACCATCTTTTTGAAAAGGGCTTCTATCATGATATCCAAAGAAAAATTCACTATTAATAGAATCAGTCAACAATACTTCTTCCTTCTTTATATTGGGGTTATATTGAGCTAAATATTTTGACGGAAGCTTACCATCTATATATCTTTCTACTTTAGATATGAAATTGTAAAGTAATTTCATTACAAGATTAATTCTTTATTTATCATCTATAGAAGATCCTCTAAGCGCATCGCCAAACTCAATATCAATAGAAGCTTTCTTTCCTATGATCTTATTAATTTCCCAAGGCCTAAAAGCATCATCAGGGCATGGTCTTAATACTTCAACCATATCTCTAGTAAAAATTTCTCCTTTTGAAATATTTCTAGAAGCTCTTAAACACCTTTGCTGAACGATTCGAGACTCAACTTCATTTTCTTCTACCTTTTTTATGCCGTCACCAAGAGCATAAAACGCTTCTTTTGCGAGAAAAACCATCTCTTTCCACTCTTTTGGATCTACTGCAAATTTATGATCAGGCCCTTCTCTTTTCTTATCATCAGTGAAATGTTTTTCAAAAACTCTTGCTCCTAATGGTATAGAAGCAATCACTGTAGCAGGATTCATACTATGATCTGATAGCCCTAAGACTATTCCAGGATAAAGGTCTGCAAATGTTTTCAAAACATTTAGGTTTGCATGTCTTGATTTGTCATGGTCTACAGTATAGTTAGTGTTACATTGCATAAGACATAATTTTTTATTAAAAGACAGGATAGTGTCAACAGCTCTTTTTACATCATCTAAGGATGCTGCTCCAGTCGCCAGAAGAACAGTTTTATCCTTTTTTGCAATATATTCTAAAATTTCAAGCCAATTTACATCTCCAGAACCAATCTTATATGCATCTAGATAGCTTTCAACATGATCTACTGAATCAAAATCATAAGGTGAAGTAAAATAAGTTATTTCTATTTCTCTGCATTTTTCAACAATAGGAATTGTCCATTCTCTTGATAAACTTGCATCAACATAAGTATCAAAAACTGATTTTTTCCAATTTGATTGATGGGTTGAATTACCTTCTAGATTTTCAAAGCCATACTTACTTACTATTTTATCAGCAATAAAGTTTTGAAACTTTACTGCGTCTGCTCCAGATTTCTTTGCAAGTTCTATTAATTTAAATGCTCTATCTAATGAACCGTCATGATTTGCACCAACATCAGCAATAAAATATGGTTCATCATTTATTGATATTCTTCTAGAATCAATGAATAACTCTTTTTCGTACATTTTCTAATTATGGCAGAAGATTTCATTTATTCCATTCTTTAAACTGAAGTCAATGTTAAATGTATCTGAAAATTTTGAGCTATTTAAGGTTGTTATTTTTGGTCTTATTATCCCATCATCTGGAGTTATAGATTTTGTTGGATTTACTTTAGAAGTAGATTCTGGAACAAAATCTTTTAACATCTTTAAAAATTTATACTTACTGATATGTTCTTTACACCCTAAGTGAAAAATTGTTTTACTTTCATTAGCCTTAATTATGCATTCAATGGCTTTACTTACTTGCAGCAGATGTAATGGATTGAATATAAAATCATTAAAACCTTGAATATCTTTATTATTGCTGAACATCGATAATGCCCAATCGACTAATGATAAGTCAGTGCTAAACTCTTTCTTTCCATATATATTTGTTCTGAGAACTAAGGAATCATTACCTGATGATAAAGTGGCCTTTTCTCCCAGAACCTTAGAATTTGCATAGCTATTCAATGGCTGAGTTTCATCTTCTTCAATGAAATTACCTTTCTTTCCGTCAAAAACTGAATCCGTAGATATGTAAATAAACTTTGAGTCTTTAAATACATCAATTAACTCTGAGTTTATTTCTCCATTTAAAAAATTTGCAATAGCATTATCCTTTTCACATAAGGCTAAAGATGTCATTCCAGAAGAATTTATAACAACATCAGGCTGAAAATTATCTTTAAGCAGCCTAAGTCTTTCTTTATATTCATTACTTAAAAAATCTATTTGAGTAAAATTTTCTTGTATGCCGTTACTTGGAATAGATTTTGATACTCCATGAACATCAAAATTTGATAAATTTGTAAAATATTGAAATAACTTGCTGCCAAGCATGCCGTTAGAGCCAAGAATAATAATTTTCATGCTAAATGAAAATTATTATCAATTAGAGTCTGAAATTTAAGCTCTGCAAATTGCCAATCTTCTTCTGTATCAATATCTTGAGCAAACCAAGGCTCAATGACTACACATCCATTGTTTTTTAAGAAAACTGATTTATGCTTCAAAAAACTTTTCGTGTCTAAGTAATAAAACATTCCAGTATCATGAAATGCATCTTCTAAATCTTGTGACCTTGTCCTTAAGTTCTCAGGCCAAATCATTTCATATGTGCCTGAAGAATTATTTAATCTTAACGACCTCTTTATTGGATAAGAATATTTTAAAACTGGGAAAAAAGAATCAAAGGATCCTTCTAAAAATAACTTTTCTGATCTAATTAGAAATTCTTTTGTAAGAAATGGTGCTGTCGCAAAAATACAACAAACATAATCAGTATTTGAAGCATTTAAATTTAATCTATTCATTACCTCAAACACAACATCTCCCAAAGTGCTTTTGTCATCTGATGTTTCCTTTGATCTTAGAAAAGGTACATCAGCTCCAAATTTTTTTGCCATATCAGATATTTCTTCATCGTCTGTTGACACTATTACCTTATCAAAAAGATTAGACTGTAATGCTGCATTTATTGAATATTTAATTATTGGGACGCCTTGAAAAAGCTTTATATTTTTATTTAATATTCTTCTGCTTCCAGATCGAGCAGGTATTATTGCAATCTTTTTTTTTGTAGGCATTCTAAGATGATTCAAGTTCGTTACTTATTAGATTTTTTAGTTCGCTTACACTAAGAAATTGATCATTAGTATCTGAACTATATGAAAAGGGTTCTTCAATTTTTTTAGCATTATGTTTTTTCATAAATTCATCAATGCTCCACTTTACTTTTGTAGGCAAAATAAAGAAATATTTATCATTGTAATAAGTATTAAATGAATCTGAATGGCTAATCATTTCTTCATGTAATTTTTCTCCAGGTCTTATACCAACTATTTCTATTTTTGAATCTGGAGATATAGCTTTTGCTACATCTAATATTTTGTAAGAAGGTATTTTTGGAACTAATATTTCACCTCCCATAGAATTATTTAGAGCAAATAAAACCATATCTACTCCTTGTTCTAATGTGATATTAAATCTAGTCATTCGTTCATCTGTAATTGGAAGCATTTTTTTATCTTTTTCTTTTATAAAAAAAGGCATTACTGAACCATTGCTGCCCATAACATTTCCATACCTGACAACTGAAAATCTTTTATCGCTAGAGCCTTTAATATTATTTGCAGAAACAAAAAGCTTATCAGATACAAGTTTAGTAGCTCCATAAAGATTTATAGGCGAACATGCTTTATCAGTAGAAAGAGCAACAACGCTTTTTATAGACTCTTGTTCGAGTGAAGCTCTTACAACATTCTGTGCACCAATGACATTTGTTTTAATGCATTCATCTGGATTGTATTCTGCAACAGGAACATGTTTCATTGCTGCAGCATGAATTACATAATCAATACCCTGAAAAGCTCTTAATAATCTTTCATAGTCTCTAACATCGCCTATAAAATAACGCATAGCTGGATATTCAGTATCAGGGAAAATTTTTCCCATTTGAAATTGTTTTTGCTCGTCTCTTGAAAAAATTACTAATCTTTTAACCTTTGGTGAAGATTCTAAGATTTTTTTAGTAAGTGCATTGCCTAAAGATCCTGTCCCTCCAGTTATTAATACTGACTTTCCATTAAGATTCATTGTATTCGTATTCTAAAAAAAATTTCTAATATTATTTCTATATTTTTTACTGCTAAGCAAACTATCATAACCTATTCTAGCTTTTTCCTCATAATCAAATTTAATGGAACTATGATCCATAATTTTTATAATGTGTTCACAATAAATTTCTGGCTTTTGCTTATCTACTAGAATTCCAGAATCAAAAGGAAGAAGTATATCTTTGTTGCCTGGTAAATTTGAAGCTAGCACAGCCTTGCCCATATACATTGCTTCTCTTAATACCCTAGGCACACCTTCTGCAGAGGAAGGGTGAATAATTAAATCGCATTTCCACATATAATTTGCATAATCTTCTCTATACCCTAAAAAAAATACGACATCTTCTAGCTCTTTTTCTCTTATAAGATTGATTAAACTCAAATAATAATCATCAGAGAAATGCTGGCCAACGAAATATAGATTTATATTTCTTCCTAATTCCTTCATTAAGTATGCTATTTCGATACAGAGCTGCTGCATCTTCCTTTTTTGTACAGTTGCAACATAAACAATATTAAAACTATCTTTATTAAATGGAGTTTCAACTAAATTTTGTTTAATTAGTTCTTTCTCATTTACACTAGGTAATATTGCAAATGATTTAAGAGCAAGGTCTCTATATTCTTTTGCAAAATCTTCTTTTTGAGAATTTGATTGAAAAAGAATTTTATCTACAAATTCCAAATAAGATTTATATAAATCAGAGTTACTTTGTTCCTCATTAATAGAATGAATAAATTCTTTAATTGTGTCACTACTACCTGCATGATTTTGAATAACTTCTGCTTTGTTGTATTTGTTCCTTATCTCTCTGATATCATTTAAAGGTATGAAACTTGAAAGAAAAATTTTATCTGGTGATTTAAATGTTCTATTTTTTTGTTTCTTTTGGTATAAAAATATAAATCTTAACAAGAATTTATAAGGAGTTATAAATAATAAATTCTTGAGTCTTTGTAAAAAGCTCTTAGCCCCTAATCTAGTGATAAATGGATCTACTAATAATGAAACATCATTAAAATTTTCTTTAATTTTTTTTCTAAATATATAGATAGAACTTGGATAATTTACACCGCCAACACATACGCATACACGATGAGTTTTTGATAAAGATTTTATTATATCTAGTACTGTCCAATAGCCACCAGTTGATGGTGAAATTTGGTCTAAAATAATTAAGATTTTCTTCTTAGATTTAATCATCTAATTTAAAATCTAAATCATTAAATTTCTTTTTTATTTCTAGATCGATTGAACTTAGCTTTGCTGCAATCATCTTGCCTGCATTACCACTTCCAAATCTATGATCACTTTCATAACGACCATGTTCAATTTGTTTTTTAATTGAATTGAATATTTGATTATTGTCATAATCAACATCAAAAATATTTATGCCTCTTTCTCTACAATCTTGCCTTGAGCCTATATTGACTGCTGGAATACCTAAAAATGCGCCTTCTCTCAAAGCGCTAGATGAATTACCAATGAAACATGCAGCATTAGATATTAATCTTGCATAATCATGTATAGGAAAATTTATATAAAAATGAAGGGGAAAATCTAAACTTTCTTCTCTCAACATTCTTAATTCTTTAGATATTTCATCAGTACCTGCATCAACATTTGGCCAAAGCCATACGGTTTGCATTTTCATTTTCCTGATAGCTTCTATAGTCTCAATTATTTGATCCTTAGCAGATTTATATTCATTGGTAACAGAATGTTGTAAAACCACTAAATAAGGTTCCAAAAAATTAATACTATCGCCAATACCTTTAGTTGCATATTTTTGTTGAAAGTCTTCAGTCATCGATAAATCAATGTCACTTATCTCATCTATGGCTGGACAGCCATAGTTAAATACTTTATCTCTATCTTCGCCCATTTGAATTAATCTTTTTTTACTTAATTCAGTTGCTGGAAAATGGATATGAGCCAATTTAGTTATGGAATGTCTTACACTTTCATCAATTGATCCTGTTAGCTCACCTCCTTGTGTATGAGCTAAAGGTATATTCATATAACTAGAAGCTATAGCTGTTGCCATAGTTTCATATCTATCGGCGACTGTTACAACAATATCAGGTTTCAGCCTCTCAAACAAAGAAGATAATTCCATAATAGCCATGCCTGTAGATTTAACCATTGTTTCTAATGTACCTCCTTCAACAACCATATAAATTGATGCATTAACAGAAAAGCCATCCTTTTTGATTAGTTCTGAAACATTTCCATATTTTCTAAGAAGAGCAGATGCGCTAACTATAATTTGCAATTCTAGATCTTTTCTATTCTTTATTTCTTGTAGTAGAGACTTTGCTCTTCCATAATTTGCCCTGCTAGCTATAACTACAGCAATTTTTCTTTTATTATTTTCCATTTTTATTTAACAAATCATCCCAATGAAGATGGTTATTCTTCTTTATCTTTCTTTTAGCTACACTATTTAAAACTTCATCCCAATAATTTGCCTCTATTCCTATTAAAGGTTTTTTGGTAGTTAAATTCTTGGAAGACAATTTTTGTCCTTTACTAATGTCGCTCTTAGCCACAATGCTTTTCATAAATATTTTTCTCATATCTTTAATTTTTTTTGATGGTTTATCTTTGTTTACAGGATTAGATAAAGATTCATGTATCCACCTACTACCTTGGACTAGTTCGTTAAGATCATTGGGTTCTAAACTTGATTCTGCATCAGGCCCAAACATTTTTTTACTAAAAGTTAAGTGTACTTCTATTACTGATGCTCCCAGACTAATAGCAGCTAAACCTGAATAGATGTTACCACTATGATCAGAAAAACCAGTATTTAGTCCGAATCTTTTTTTAAATTCGCCTATTACATTTAACCCTAAGTTTTTTGATGAAACTGGATATTCACTCGTACATTGCATAACAGTTATTTTGTTTTTAATTGGATCAAGAATTTCTATAGCTTTCTTTATTTCGTCGTAATGAGATAAACCAGATGATAAAAATATTGGCTTACCTAATTTTGATATTTTTTTTAGCATAGGATAATTTGACACTTCTCCTGAAGCAATTTTCCAACCATCAACACCTATACGATTTAAGGCATCTACTGCTTTTATTGAAAAAGGTGAACATATAAAATCTAGGCCAACTTTTTTAGTATGAGATTTCAATTTGATCCAAGATTCTTCTGAAAATTCCATTCTTTTCCAATAATCAAATCTAGTCTTATCTTGTGTCTCCAAAGGAACTCTCCAAGGTTCATCTTTAGAACTTTCTTGGTCTGCCAAATGAAATTGAAATTTTACTGCTGAGGCACCAGCTTCATTTGCAGCATCAATTAAAGAATGTGCTATACCAAGACTTCCTTCATGAGCTTGTGCAATTTCAGCAATAATATATGGATAAGAGTTCTTTTTCATTTTCAAAATATAAATACAATCTAATTAAATCATATTCTAGTTTGCCTCACCATGAGGAAATTCATTTGTGTTAAATCTTGGTAAATGAAATCTATTTTTTATAAAATCAACATTCTCTATTTTCCTGCTTTCGACATTAAAGGCGTAATCAACTTTAAGCTCTTCAAGAATTTCTATTGTGTCATTATTAAAACTATGGAATCCGCCATGTGGATGGCAATAAGTTTTGTGTTCCAATTCTAAAAACGTAGATAAAAAATCAAATGATTCTTCAATTTCTCTCTTCTGATTTTCTTTTGTTAATTTACTCATCACAGGATGTGACAGGGTATGTGAGCCAATGATCATCCCCTTATTATTCATTTTTTTTAATTGCTTTTCTGATAAGTAATATTTAACAGCTGAATCATCTAAACTGTATTTTTTAATCAATATATCTAAAATCTCAGTCTTATAATCATCTGAAACGAAATAATTCAATATTCTTTTAAAATTGCTTATTCCATCATAGTTATTTTGCTTTGCATAAGTTTTTTCCTTGAAATCAACTTTATCAGCATATATAAGCTTCTCACTAGGTATAATCTCTAAGCAGCTCTCCAATAAATCATTGCCAGATACAAAGCCAGATAAAAGATGTATTCTATGGACATCAAGCATTTTGTTGTTCAAATAAGGCAAAACAGGGACATAAAAAATACCCCAAAGATCTCTATCCTTTAGTTCTTTGGAAACATAGTCATAATGGCAGGATAATGAATCATCAAAAGTTAGAATAATTTTTTTTTCATGATCATCATTTAGATTTCCAGATATTAATTGATCCCATTCATCTCTAGTAGCAAAAAGATAATTTTCACTAAAAAAATCTAATTGTTTTCTAAAGTTATCGAAATCTAAATATCTAAAATAAGGCAAATCTCTATTTGCTTTCTGAACGTAGTGATACATAACTGATAACATTATTTTTTATTATTTTTTATAAGATAATCCTCAATCATATCAGTCTTAAAGGCTTCATATAAATCTTTGCAAGCTTGCTGGTTAAAATCATTTCTCTTATATAGCTTCCCATCTTTATTTGAAAAAGTTGTAGATTTAATTGTTTCAAATGAACAAATAATCTCTGCACATTCTTCTGTCATATCTTTTATTAATCTTGTCCCTATCGAATGTGGCCCATCTCCCAGAAATATCTTCGCTCTAATTTGTTTAATGACAGAACCAGTGTCTATGCCCTCATCTATATGCATAAATGTAGCTCCAATAAAATCTAACTCTTTGTTAATCATAGGCCAAATATTCGTTCCAGAACCTCTATAAAAAGGGGATATTCCTAAATGTATATTTAAAAAACGTCCTTTAAAATGGTTTATCAGGTCTTCTTCAATTAATGAGCTTCCATAACAAACTATTAAATCTGGATCTATTTTTTTTATTTCATTAACGATTTCTTTTTTGTTGATATCACCTTTCTTTATGAATGAAGGATTAGATTTATCAGTTGCTAATTCTATATAATCCTTAAAAAAATCTAATTCGGCTTGCTCCCTAGCTTGCACATGTTTTATTTCAAGAAAGTCTGCATTAGGATTATCCTTTATTCTCTTTTTTAGGCTATTCTCTAATCCCTCACAAAAAGTTTTAATAACTTTAAATCTTTTATCAAGACTAATCTTGATTCTAAAATAATCATGTCTTGCCTCACTTCCGGTAAGTATTATTAATGATTTCATTGAGAGCCTTCATTCCCCATTAAGCTATTATTTAATTTTCTCATAATTTTTATCATAAAATCTGGATAAATAATAAAACTTCCAGTTAAGAAAATTATCACAAAAAGAAATGCACTAGATCCCAAAGAAATTACTATGCCAACATATGATTCAAAATTTAAAAGATTGCTGATATATGGATAAAAAATCTGTGCTAAATGTAAAGAGATAAAATAAAGAACAAAAATTAAATTGAGTCTTATACAACTTAAAAATACATAAAAACTTTTTGATTTAGATGTAATAATAAAAAACAGAGAGTTAGATGCTATTAGGCCAGCAAATAAATATATAGCTGCAATCTCATATATCCCGATATTGAAATAATTTGAAAAAATTAGAGCTAGAAAAATTATTATGCCAGATATAAAAATAAGCAACTTAGCCATTAAGTATCGAAGAATATCTAAAGTCTGCACTAAATAATTGAATATTGCCTGAATAAAATAAAAAGACGCAATAAATATCAAGCTTGATATTCCTGAAGAATAATCACTTAGAAAAACATCTATTATTACATAGTAGAATAATGCGAGAAGCCCTCCATAAATTCCAGAGAAAATTATATGACTATAAAATGTTTCATTTTTTAAAGTGTGCGTAATCAGATTATTTTTATTTTCTTCTGAATAAAGTTTTCTTGCTATCTCATTTCTATTAGCTAGAGCAAATAATGAACCAGTAGGTAATTTTTCCGATAGTCCAAGATTATTAATAGCATATGCAATAGCACCTAATTCTTTTGGAGCAAGGAGAGCGGCAGAAAATAATATAGGCGCTTTAGTTAGTGTGGTTTTCAGAAAATTACTGATCATAATAGGGAGGCCAGTTCCAATTAATTTAAAAATATCTTTTGATAATGTGAATCTTATAGCAGTGCCTCTATAAGACATAAATAAAATAAATGAACTGATTATTCGAGCTAATATAACTGATATTATGAGGCCATAAAGATTAAAGAAATATACAAGGATAAGACTCATAATAGATTCTATTACCGGTCTTATAGATACGAAAAGAGTCCAATCAGAAAGCCTATTTTCTCCCTTTAAAGAGTTATATAGGAATCCTTCAATATTTCCAGATAAAAATATTAATATTACAAAAATTGCAATATTTATATCCATCGTATCGAAAGGCAAAAAACTCCCTGAACTTAAAAGTAAAAAAATTAAAGAAATTACAAGCGATGAAATAAGTAAGAATGAAAATACTGCATCATATATATCTTTTCTTTGTCCTCTATGAGCACTTCCCTTAGATATAGGAACTTCTCTTGTTAAGCCGCTAAATATTCCTAAATTCCCATAAGACAGATATTGAGCGATCAAAATAGCTATTGCATAGATACCATAACCTTCTGAACCTATCAATCTAGCTATGATTATGCCAAAGGGGATTGTAACTAATTTAGAAAGGATCGTATAAATAATACCTTTAGAAAAAATTTGATAAATATTAGACTTTTTCTTAATCTTCACTAGAAGCCTTGTCTTCTTTAAAAGTATAAATCCTCATATTCAGATACGATATTTTTCCATGTATATTTTTGCTTCAGCTTATTATCAGGAATTGAATTAGAAAAGTTTATCTTTTTTTCTTGTAGCTCATTAAGCAAAACATCAAAATTTGAAAAATAATGCCCCATATTCTCAAGAGTGTGCCGATTCTGAGGTACATCAATTGATAAAATTGGTACATCACAATGAATAGCTTCAACAAGAGATGGTGCAGTCCCACATAGTGAATGTGTATGAATGTATGCAAAACAAGATCTTCGCAGAAGATCCATCTCATTTTTTATAAATAGCCCATTTATCAGGTGTATATTTTTTTTATCACTGAAATCTTTGATTATTTTCCTTCCATAAGAATTCCTTGTTAAGACACTCACTAAGACTAATGTCAAATCTAATTTTGAAAAAATCTCACATAACTCGTAAAGATTATTATCAGCAATGGGCCTACCGAGAGATAGAAAATATTTTTCTTCTATAAAACTAAATTTTTCTCTTATCTCATCATTAATTTCAAGACTCTTATCAATTTCTGCACCATATGTTGAAATACAATATCTATTACTTTCTATTACTTTAGCAGGCAGGCTTTCCTTGAAGTAAGCATTATCAAGGATAATCTTATCTGCATGATTACATGCTAAGTCATAACAGAATCTAAGATAAAACTTTGCAAATTTTCCAAATTTAGGTCTTTCCCATTCAATTCCATCTACATTTACTACAATCCTCTTTCTGAGCAATAATTTAGCTACTATAGCTAAAGGCATACCTTGAGCACCTAGAAGAAGGAGTACATCTGATCTAAATGAGCCAACCAATATTGATATGAAATCATAAATTACTCCTAAAATTCCAGAAGCTGGTAAAGGTATTCTCCTAACTTCTACGCCATCAGGATATTTGTGTCTTAAAGGAGTTTCACGTGAGTTAAATACAAGATATTCAATTCTATTGCTTTTTAATTCGCATAATTTATTTACTAAAAAATCAAATCCGCCGTAGTTTGCATATATGCCATGAGATCCGATTATTGATATTTTTATTTTTTCTTTTTGCATGATTAGCTAATTTGTTTGGAAAGATTGTATTTTAGCTTAAGAGTATATGCGAATTGGGCTAAGAAAAACCCTATGAAGTACGGATAAAATAATGTAGTTGAACTGTAAAAAAAGAAGTCGAAAGCTAATATTACAAGTAAAGATTTAGTCAGAATATATTGTCTTTGATAATTTTTAGGGGCATCGATAAGCCCTAATCTGCCTATTAAATTATAGAAAAAATAAATTATAAGCATAAGCCCTAAAAAACCATGTTGAAGTAAAATCCAAATAAAGCCCATTCTTGCTCCATATCTAACTCCTATAGATTCAGCTACATCAAATTTTCCGGGTGACAAGGTGCCTACTCCCTGACCAAAAATTAATTGGATTGGATCTGAGCTAAGCATAAAATTGAATACATATAAAATAGATTGAATACGGCTGTAATCATAAACTTCAACATCTGGCCTATATACATAAGATGAAATGAAAGCTACTAAAAAATTTATATCAAATTCTCCAAAAAGTTCTCCTGAAGGATTTAAAAAAGGGTTAATTCTTGCAATTAAATAAACCCATAAAGGAAGAAGTAATAAAATAATCAAAAATGAATTAAATATTATTAAATTTATACGTTTTCTGTCTTTTATGGTCTGATAATAGATATAAAACATTATTAATGGGATAAGAATTAATACTGCTCTTTTTTCATTAATCTGACTTATTACAATAAATAAAAAAATCATTATCAATGAAAGCATCTTGCTCTTTGCTGACAAATATCTAGTAAAAAAATAAACAACCCCTATTAAACTTAAAAGAGTAGTAGCGCTTCCTTCTCTTGCGCTTATTGTTCCTGCAGGATCTTCAGAAAAGCCTAAAATAAAAAATTTTATGAAATACGCTGGAATCTGTAAAATCAAAAATATAAGAAATATATCTCTGATTAACTTAGTATTTTTTAGATATTTCTCATTAGCCATGAGAAAAAGAAAGATAAAAGGAAAAACAATTACGGTTCTATTGTAAAGAACATAACTCATTAAATCTGATGAATTTAATATCATGCTTATTAAGCCAGAGCCTAAAAAAATTAATAAGGTTGCAAGTAAAGGAACATATACCTTTTTTTGAAATGTGGTCAAAAAAGCTGCCAACAAAATAAGTAATAAGGCAATTAAATTAGAAGTTGATAATATTCCTATTATTTCGAATAAGCCTCTAAATCCTAGCAATGAAATAGCAAAGATATTCAAGAATAGAATCATTAGAATTTACTTATCCTGAATAATGAATCTGATTCTTCTTTGACCCTAAGATCAGCAGAATCTTTTAGATATTTAGATATTATACCGAACCTTTTTAAAAAATTTTTTCTGTCCAATCCTTTGGTTTTCTCATTTATCAAAATATCACTTTTATTAATAAAAATATTTCTAAGAAATAATTTAATTTTCTTAGCAAAAAAAGCTTTTTCTTTTATAGTGCTAGAATTAGAAGACTCAGAAAGCATATCATTCACTATCAGATTAAGAGAATCTAGATTATAAGAAAAGTGGTCTTCTAATATCTTATCTGCAATAGAGGAATAATTAACTGGCAATCCTGAAACAGCCATCTCTGCTGCATTTTCTGAATTTAGTGATTTATAGCTGACGCCTATTGGTAAAGGACATAAAAGATCTTTATCTAGACCCGATGGAATAGCGCTTATTGTATCCTTTCCTAACATGATACTTTCTATCGCTGTAGTGCAATCTGAATGTATCACTGAAGATGAGGCAGATATCCATGGAATGACACTACCTTCTTTGACTATCTCTAAAGAATTGATATGGCATAAACGATCATGGTAAGAATCAGTTTTTTCTTCAGGATGTGGTCTAAGAATAATTCTTATGTCTGAAATGCTAGAAATAGATTCAATAGTTTGGCAGATATGTTCAAATTTCTTCTTATCTTGACTGATTATTTGATCAATTTTTGAAAATCTATTTCTATAATTATCTGATACAAATTTATCGCCCTTTATATGATTACCAAAACTAGTATTTGTATTGACTAAAATAAATTTTCCATACTTTTGCTTCAATAAATCTGATCTATCTTTAAAAATATCTCTATATTCAGCTTTCAAAATTTGAAATCTAGGATGTCCAGTAATTAAGGACTGCTTTGGATCTATAGATCTTTCTCCATATTTCTTAAATTGTGTTTTTCCCCAAAAGTAAACTTTATTAACTTCATCAAATAAACCTGAGGAATATCTTTTATTTAAGGCTGAGCCATCTGAGAAATCAATTGCACCTTCCTCATCTAAACTTAAAATAACAGCTTTCTTTTTCTTGAGTTGATTAAAAATATTTTCTGAATTACCGAAATGAAAACCTTTATCTAAATATGTAAATGACTCAAAACAATTTAAAAAATAAAAGATTTTTGATTTAGAACCTATAAATACTTCTGAACCTTTTTCTGCTAATAAACATGAAATAAAAATTTTATAATCTAATTCTCTTGAAGTAGTTTCTATTGGCAACAGAAAAACTTTAGCCATTAAAATCTTTTTTTAACAAGGAAATTATAAGTGAATCGTGATAGCTACCATTTGAATAGCAATTTTGTCTTAATTTTCCGTCCTCCTGGAATCCAAACTTCTTTGTAAAAAAATTAATTTTCTCTTGATCATATTCATAAAGCTCCATCCATATCTTATTAAGATTTAATACTCCAAAACCATAATTAATGAGGGATAATGCTGCATCCTCAGAATGTAAACCGTCTACATATGACTCATCTTTTCCAATATAAAATGAAAAATCTGCACTCCTGATTATCCAATCAATATATAAAAGTCCACATGCACCAATAAGTTTTTCTTTCTTATTTAGGATAGAAAACATAAAATCATTCGGACTAGAAGTTGTTTTATCAAACCATTTTTTTTGTTCGAGCATATTTAATTCTCTGAATTCTCTAAAATTAACTCTGAAACTTTCAAGATTTCTCCAATGAAGTAAAGTTTCTAAGTCTTTTTCTTCTACGGCTCGCAATATAGTATTTTTTCCTAAGATCATAAAATATCTCCTTTTAAATTATAAACAATATTATTCATTAACTTTGTAATAACTTTTATACCAAAATAAAAATTTCTCTATACCTTCCTCTATGGAAGTCTTTGGTATGTAATTGAAATCTTTTTTCAATAAAGAAACATCTGCGCTAGTTTCAGGAACATCACCTAATTGCATAGGTAAAAATTTTTTAGTTGATTGTATTTTTAACTGTTTTTCTATTTCTTCTATGTATTCCATCAAAGTTCTTGGATTTCCATTTCCAACGTTATATAACTTCCATGGTGCAGAACTTGAGGATGGGTTCGGATCTTTAGAATTCCATTTTTTGTCCCCAGTAGAAGGGTTATCAATAATCCTAGTAATTACTTCAACAACATCATCAATGTAAGTGAAATCTCTCTTATGATTACCATTATTAAATATCTCAATTGGCTGCCCTTCTAGA
>MDTE01016366.1_pt1 | contig 26375 bp, 24 predicted proteins | sample 811231 | NCBI WGS metagenome assembly MDTE01 (sample SAMN05326651, study PRJNA326480) | marine metagenome | isolation source: seawater | place: Indian Ocean: Red Sea | collected 2010
ACTCATGCCAGCTTTCGTCGCGAAATTCCCCATCAAAAGAAACAGCGGTATCACTGATAAAGAGTAGTTGGAGAATAAATGCCAGGCGTTGGTTTTCATCTGGGAAAATAGCGGTAACCAGCCAGCGATGGTAGCCGTTCCTAGAGCCCCAACAATAAGCATTGCGAGACCAATTGGTACCCTGATCACGAGTAATGCGAATAAAATTGGGAAGGCCAGTATCCCGATTGTTAACCGTTCCATTCTATTAACTAGTCCTTGGGGCCTGAAGACAATGGGATACGAGGCTGTATATGGCGCAGGCCGTCAACAAATAAAAAGAGACTAAGACCGGGATAAACGGAATCCAGACTGGTATCTGAAGAAGCATGGTTTCTTCACCGTATTTGTAGAAATCGTGAATACCTACGGTCATGCGCATTGAGAAAGTTGCCGAGACCACGACGAAGATAAGATCTGTAAATATTTCCAGGCTGTGGATAAGTTTTGGGGGAAATCTTGCTGAAAAAAAATCGACCGTTACGTTTCCTTTTTTCAGGAGACACAATGGCAGGAATGATGAAATTGCGATTGCACAACCCATCTCTACAAGCTCAAAATCGCCGACCAGCGGGCTCGCAAATAGGGTGCGACCAGCGATAGACGTCGCATTGACGGCCACAAGGATGACTAGTGTAAAGCCTCCAAAAAAAGCGGCATAGGTTGAGTATCTGTGAAGGAGAAGCCCGACCCAATTCACTGGGCCGGACCCAATTATTTTCAATGGACTCGACGGTTCCGGATCACTCATACTTTTTGATTAAGTTACGAGCCTGATCGACGAGTTTCTTTCCATCTAGGCCCCGTGATCCCGAGTTATTGATCCAGTCGGAAACGAGTTGGTCACCGATTGTTTGCATTTCCTTCAGGGGCGCCCCTGATAGCTCATGGAATTGCCCACCAGCCTTCACGGCAAGACCCCTAGCAGGATCTTCAAAACTATCCCAAAGTTCACCCGCAAGCTTTGCTAATGCCATCCCAGCATTTTTGTCGATGATGGCCTTGTGTTTTGCGCTCAAGGACTCGTACTTGGCCTTGTTCATGATGAACAAAAATGGGCTGGTATATAAGCCCCGCGAGCCAGCAATATTTGTGTGCGCTTTTGTCAGCTCCTGTAGCTTGAACGACGGCATAATCTCCCATGGGACGACCATTCCATCGATTACTCCTTTCGAAAGCGAGGGAGCTACTTTCGGTACAGGCATCCCCACCGGTGTAGCGCCGAGCTTTTCTAACATTTGAGTAATTGGCCGGGTTGGGCCACGCATTTTTAGACCTTTAAGATCTGATGCCGATTTGATTAAGCGATTTTTTGTATGAATTTTCCCGGGCGCATGCACGTGAACAGCAAGAACTTTATAGTCTTTCAGATCCTCAGCCGCCACTGTATCGACGTACTCTTGAATGGCCTGAGATGTGGCGGTTGCGGTTGCAGGCATGAACGGTAATTCAAACACCTCTAATCTAGGGAATCGACCAGGGGTATAACCAGCTACTGTCCATACGATGTCAACGACCCCGTCCCTCACTTGGTCGACGAGTTGAGGAGGTGCGCCGCCTAACTGCATCGATGGATACATTTCTACTTTGATTTCGCCGTTCGATTCACTGGCCACTTTATCAGCCCAAGGCTTCACGAACTTTGCATTTGAGTTGGCTGGCATCGGAACGAAGGTATGGAACTTTAACGTAACCGACTCCGCTAGTGCGAACTGCGATGTTGATAATGTGAACATCGCCAAGCCTACGAGTTTAAGGATATTTTTCATAAGTTTTCTCCAATCGACGTAGTTTTTTATTTTCGTCGTCGATAGAAAAATAACTGATTTATCTGCCCCTCGCCAATGATTATCGATCGTGTTTTGGGATAGATTTACACTTATTTCGTTTAAAGGGTGGATTTTGTTTTAGCCTCTCACGTAGAGAGTAATATCCTCCGGTATCCGGTTTCGCAATACTCGTTGCGCATTTGGTAGATCATTTGTCTCAATCCACACCCCCACTTCCTGTTCATCAAAACCTTGGGCGATCCAGCGTTTCGTTAGTCGTCGTTTCAATGATCTTAGGTCTAATTCCAGAAACACCGTCAGGTTCCAGTAGTCGCTTAAATCCCTCCAAATGGGTTCGTCAAGAAGTAAATAGTTCCCCTCAACAATAACCAAATCATCGTGATAGGGAATTGGATATGCACAGTTGATTGCGCGCTCTGTGTCACGATCGAAGGCGGGTACGTAGATCTCTTCCTTTTTCTCAAGTCGTCGGAGCAAGTCAGTGAAGCCGTTTACATCGAATGTTTCTGGTGACCCTTTTCGGTTTCTTAAGCCTCTTTCAATGAGTATCGAGTTATCCAAATGAAACCCGTCCAGGGACAGATATGAACAAATATTTAGTCGGTCGGCTAATGTCTGAGCCAACGTTGTTTTACCGGAAGCAGGGGGGACCTGCCACCGCAATTAACTTACGGTGGATAGTGTGTTTTCGCACGGTCTCTATGTCGTCAACGAGACCATCTACTTGATCTTCCCAGTTAGTTACCATGCCGATGTTGCAGTCCCAGTAGGTTTGATTAAAAAGACAGGACGGATATCAACAGCATGGTGTTTTTATTTTGAATCTTAGTCCAGCACTAAGAACTATTTTGTTATTATCTTGCTGCTGACTCGCTTGTATATAAGTGGACCTATTAGTCGGCACAGTTGGCGACCAATTTTTGTGTTATCTGTAGTGGCAATAGTGTTTCTATGGAGACTAATTGATCCTTACTGATTTGCGAGGCCGATACCAATTCGGATTTGGACGATTTATGGAAAGAGACTACGACGACATTCCCGGTACTTATCCCCTTGATAGTAGAACCTACAGAAAGGGTTACCACGTCAACATGTTTCTGATGAGCCTGAACGACGCCGAGTGTCGAGATAAATTTGCGGAGGACGAGCAAGCGTACCTGGATACCTTTAGGATGACCGAGGATCAGAAGAGCGCGGTTTTGGACCGTCGGTTCCTCGATCTCCTGAAGTTGGGGGCTAATGTTTATTACGCGTTCAAGCTGATTTCATTCGATAGACAGCCGCCACAAGTGATGTATGGGCAGATGGCAGAGCCTAGGCTGACATTTGACGAATTTCAGCAAATGATGATTGATGGTGGTCGTCCAATCGACGGTAACCGCTCTGTTGAGGAGTGGAAAGATGGCTAAGCTAATTGCGGGGATGGGCACATCTCATGTCCCTGGTTTGGGCGCGGCCATGGATAACGGCAAAACTCAGGAACCCTATTGGAAGCAACTTTTCGAGGGTTTGGAGCCTTTAAGAGCCTGGCACCGGGCCAATACTCCAGATGTTAATATTATTGTCTACAACGACCACGCTACAGAGTTTTCCCTTGATAGTTATTCGACATTCACTATTGGGGTTGGTGAAAACTTCGAACCTGCGGATGAGGGCTGGGGTCCTCGTCAAGTTCCAAGCATGAGCGGCTATCCTGATTTGGCGTGGCATATTGTCGAGTCGGCGATGGCCGAAGAGTTCGATCTTGCTGTACATGCGAGCATGGACTTAGATCACGGGTTCACCGTACCTTTATCGATCGCGTACGGACAACCAAAAGAATGGCCAGCTGCAGTGGTTCCGGTATGCGTCAATGTTATTCAGCATCCTCTGCCCACGGCCCTGCGCTGCTACAAGCTGGGTCAAGCCATAGGCAGGGCGGTGGCGTCATTTCCTGAGCAGATCAATGTCGGCATCTGGGGTACCGGGGGCTTATCGCATCAGCTCGGAGGTGAGCGAGTGGGTGTTGTTAACCCGGAATTTGATCAAAAGTTTCTTGATAATTTGAGTAGAGATCCACTCGCAAATACTCGGATTTCCCACACAGAATTTATGCGTGAGGCAGGCTGTGAGGGCGTGGAGATGATTATGTGGAACGTAATGAGAGGGGCACTGGAAGACGATGTCGATGAAGTATTCCGGCTCTATCATATCCCGGTATCAGCGACCGCCTATGGCGCCATTATCCTCGAGAATAAGTAGAACAGGAGAACCGTTTAATGAGTAAAGTTCGCATCGGCGTCGCCGGAGCCAACGGAGCGTTTGGATCGAAACACCTAGATGCGTTGGCACAGATTGAGGAGGTAGAAATTGTAGCCGCGATGGCTACTACCTTGGATAAGGCCGATCGCATCTCAGATAAATATTCAATCCCGAACCGATTCGATGACTACGATCAGATGCTTGGTTTGTCGGATTTGGATGCGGTGATACTGGCAACCCCTACCCAGATTCATGCTGAGCAGGGTCTTAAAGCAATGGCTGCCGGTAAACACGTCCTTATCGAGATACCGATGGCAGATACATTGGCCGACTCAGAGGTACTCGTAGCCAAACAAAAGGAGACAGGGCTTGTGGCGATGGCGGGACATGTTCGTCGGTTTAATCCGTCTCATCAGTGGGTCCACAATAAAATTATCGCGGGTGAATTGTCTGTTCAACAGATGGATATTCAAACTTATTTCTTCCGGCGAACTAATATGAACGCAAAGGGTGAGCCCCGATCTTGGACCGACCACCTGCTTTGGCATCATGCCTGTCACTCAATCGATCTGTTTCGGTATCAGGCCGGTGAAGAGGTGACCGAAGTTCACGCCATACAGGGACCAACTCACCCTGATCTGGGAATCGCTATGGATATGTCGATTTTGATGAAGACGGAGACCGGGAAGCTTTGCACGTTGTCATTATCGTTCAATAATAATGGCCCTCTTGGATCCTACTTCAGATACATCTGCGACAATGGAACTTACATCGCGAGTTATGATGACTTATACGACGGTCACAATAATCAAATAGATGTCTCTGATGTCGATGTTTCGTTAAATGGGATAGAACTGATCGACCGCGAGTTCGTGTCCGCAATCCTCGAGGACAGAGAACCCAACAGCTCCCTGGAGCAGTGCTTGCCGGCGATGAGAATCATGCACGAAATTGAACAGAAGATGACGAAATGATTACTCTTTCTAGAGCCCATTGAAACATCCAATTCGCAACCTTCCTTATAGCCTAGGCATGGTCGCCATGTGCTCAAGAAAATATAAACTGAATACCGCTACGATTGGTGGGGAAATCAGATGACTGCTTTATTTAACTTGTCTATGAAGCAAAATATTTGCTTTGTCGGATTTGGAGAGGCGGGAGAAGCTCTGTCAGGTGGGTTCGTTTCCCAAGATCCATTGGCTTGGGACTTGAAACTTGAGGCAGACGAACCGACCTGTCGTGATCGCATTACTCGTGCGCAATTTATACCTGCTAGTTCGTTAACCGATGCCTTGACTGACGTTGATTGGGTTGTCAGTTTGGTAACCGCTGATCAAGCAGCGCAGGCTTGTCAGGCAGTATGCAAGACCGTGAAATCTCGTTTTATGTATCTCGAAATGAACTCGTGTTCACCCCGAACAAAACGCGCAAACGCTGAAATGGTCACAGACGCGGGTGGCGAACTAGTGGACGTCGCGATTATGAGCCCTGTGAACCCCTCACGGATCGAGACCCCGCTATTAGTTTCAGGCCCCTCGGCAGAGCGTTGTGTGAAATTCTTGGACTATTTCGGTTACAACGCGTCTTTTTGTGGGATGAAAGTTGGCCAAGCGTCTGCTCTAAAAATGACGCGCTCAATAATGATTAAGGGTGTTGAGGCCCTGAGTGCAGAGTGTTTCCTGACCGCGGAGCGATTAGGAATCCAGCCGGAAATTGTTACGTCCCTGACGAGAAGTTTTGAGGGTTTGGACTGGCTGAAGCGCGGTGGTTACAACTTGGAGCGAATGTGCAGGCATGGAATACGTAGAGCTGCTGAGATGCGTGAAGCTGTGGCGACTATTGAGGAGGCCGGGTTACCTGCTGACATGACGCGTTCCACAGTCGAGTGGCAGCAACGTGTCGGTGATCTAGGGTTGTCTCTGGACACCGATGACTTGGTCATTGTCAGCCGATCGATCAACGAAAAGTTGAACGGTGATCGTTGAGACGGTGCGCAATGCTGCTGGCTCTCGAGTCGGATTTTTTATACCTCAGCAGTTATCTTGTTATTTGTGAAATTAAGACCGAGTGAATAGATTGTGATGGTGCAAAGTTAGGAAACACTATGATCATTGATTGCCATGGGCATTACACCACCACTCCTCCCGGCGTTGGAGCCTATAGAGAGGCACAAAAGGAAGCGGTTGGAAAGGAGCCTTCGTTTAAAGGAGAGAAAGGTTCGATCGATATAACCGACGATGAGATCCGGGAATCGATTGAGAAAAATCAGCTGAGACTTCAAGAGGAACGTGGGACTGACCTAACAATTTTTTCTCCGCGCGCGAGTTGGATGGGACACCATATCGGTAACGAGTGGACAAGTTTATATTGGACCGAGCACCAAAACGATATCATTCGACGTGTTTGTGATTTGTTTCCTAAGAACTTTGCGCCGGTGGCACAGCTTCCCCAGTCTCCTGGCGTGGCGCCCAAAAAGTCAGTGCCTGAGATTCGTCGTACTGTTGAGGAAATGGGGTTTTTAGGTGTCAACCTAAATCCCGATCCGTCAGGCGGATATTGGCAGGATCAGTCGTTAGCTGATAAGTCGTTCTATCCAATCTATGAAGTGATGTGTGAGCTCGATATTCCAGCGATGGTTCACGTCAGCGCTGCGTGTAATGACTGCTTTCATACCACGGGATCGCACTATCTCGGTGCCGATACTACGGGCTTCCAGCAGCTGGTGATGTCTGAGGTATTCAAAGATTTTCCGTCCCTGAAGATTATCATTCCTCACGGTGGAGGTGCTGTTCCTTACCACTGGGGACGTTTCCGTGGCATCTTGCAAGATCAGGGATATCCTCCACTCGAGGAGTCCGCGTTGAACAATATCTACTTCGATACCTGCGTATATCATCAACGAGGGATTGATTTATTGTTGGACATCGTTCCGGTCAAAAATATTTTATTTGCGTCGGAGATGATTGGAGCAGTTCGGGGTATTGATCCAGAGACTGGGTACTACTTCGATGACACCAAACGATACATCGACAATAACACCAAACTAACGACCGATGAAAAACACCAAATATTCTCTGGCAACGCTCTTCGAGTGTTCAGCAGATTAAAGCTCGAGGACTGATATGGATAAGAATGTGGTTGTTCAGAATATTGATCGTGTTAGCAATGAGGTGCGGGACGGACTGGCGCGATGCGGCGTGGCTACGGTCCATGAGGCTCAGGGTCGACGCGGGTTATTGGCTGATTACATGTGTCCGATACAGCAAGACGTATCGGTCGCAGGGAATGCGATCACGATCTCGGGTGCGGCTGGCGATAATTGGATGATGCACGTCGCCATCGAGCAATGTCAGGCCGGTGACATTTTGGTATTTGCTCCGACCTCACCGTCGAACCATGGTTTTTTTGGGGACCTACTCGCTACCTCGGCACAGGCTAGAGGTGTGGTGGGTTTGATTGTAGAGGGTGGGGTCAGAGACACCAAGATTTTGAGGGAAATGAATTTTCCTGTGTGGGCAAAGCACGTATTTGCGCAGGGGACAATAAAGGAAACCCTTGGCTCTGTGAACATCCCTCTAGTTTGCGCCGACGAACTTATTAATCCCGGTGACGTGGTGATTGCAGACGACGACGGTGTGTGCGTGGTAAGACGTGAGGAGGCGGAGTCGGTTCTCGCTTCAGCGCTCGACCGAGAGGCAAAAGAGGAAGATAAGAGGCTGAGGCTCGCGAGTGGTGAGCTTGGTCTTGATATCTACAACATGCGATCAAAGCTCGCTGAAAAAGGCCTGAAGTATGTCTAATGGCATTCCCTGCGTGTGGATGCGCGGCGGAACCTCAAAAGGCGGTATTTTTAACGCGGTTGATCTACCAACCGATGAGAACACAAGGAATCAGTTGCTCCTGGAGATAATGGGATCTCCAGATCACAGACAGATTGACGGGATGGGCGGGTCAGATCCACTAACCTCAAAGGTTGGTGTTGTCAAAAAGTCATCACGTCCGGACTGTGATATCGATTATCTCTTCCTTCAAGTATTTGTTGATCAAGCGATCGTTACCGATGCACAGAATTGTGGAAATATTTTGGCGGCTGTTGGCCCTTATGCGGTTGAGCAGGGGTTGGTGAAGGCGACCGGAAACGTGACAACGGTAACTGTCTTTATGGAAAATACCAACCAGACCGCGGTACTACAGGTCCAGACCCCGAATGGGAAAGTGACCTACCAGGGCGATGCTCAAATCGATGGGGTGCCCGGGAAATCTGCTCCTGTGACCTGCGAATTTAAAGAAACCGCAGGCTCAACCTGTGGTGCCCTATACCCAAGTGGTAACCTCGTGGACTCAATCGACGGTATCGACGTCACCCTGATCGACAATGGGATGCCTGTGGTTGTCCTAAATGCCTCCGACTTTGGAATAAGTGGCACGGAACCACGCGATGAGCTAGACAACAATGTAGATCTGAAGAGGCGGCTAGAGTCTATTCGATTACAGGCCGGCCCTATGATGAATCTTGGGGATGTGGCAGAGAAATCTGTTCCCAAGATGAGTTTGGTGAGTGCGGCAACGAAAGGTGGTTGCATTTCTACTCGTACATTTATCCCCCACCGTTGCCATGCATCAATCGGCGTACTTGGCGCGGTCAGCGTGGCGACGGCGGCGATTACCGCGGGGACAGTGGCGCGCCGAATAGCGAATGTTTCTGACCATGCAGAGAAGACGCTCCCGATTGAGCATCCGACTGGAGAAATGACCGTCATTGCTCACACGAAAGGCGATCAAGTAATAAGTGCTGCGTTACTCCGAACTGCGAGGAAACTATTTGAGGGCACTGTTTTTCCTCTAGAGAAGTGAGAATTCTATGGATCCAGATTATTTACCATTTCATCCAAACCCGAAGAAGCCATCTTATGAACCACCCGCCGGTGCGGTTGACGCGCATTGTCACGTGTTTGGCCCTGCTGATCGGTTTCCCTACCACCCAAAGCGTAAATACACACCGTGTGATGCACCAAAAGAAAAGTTATTTGAATTAAGAGATTATCTTGGTTTTTCGAGAAATGTAATTGTTCAAGCTAGCTGCCACGGATCAGATAACGCGGCCCTTGTTGACGCACTAGAAGCATCTGGTGACCTGGCCCGGGGTGTGTCTGTTTTGTCGTCCGATGTCACTGATCATGAGCTCAGCCAACTAAACAATGCCGGCGTCCGAGGAGTCCGTTTCAACTTTGTGAAGCGTTTAGTGGACTCAACCCCTCGACAGGTTTTTATTGATCTTGCCGATCGTGTCAAAGCTTTCGATTGGCATATCGTGGTTTACTTCGAGAGCCCAGATCTTGAGGAACTAAGGCCCTTTATCGAATCGCTTGCCAAGGATCAGGTGGTTGTCGTTGATCATATGGGTCGGCCAAATGTCAGTCTCGGCCCAGAAAGCGCTGAGTTTGGGGCATTTATGTCATTACTGGATGAAAATACCAATATTTGGACCAAAGTCAGTTGCCCAGAACGGTTGACCCAGCAGCCGCCTGATTACTCTGATGTTGTGCCGTTCGCCAAGGCGCTAGTTGAGGCATTCCCGAACCGGGTTCTGTGGGGGACTGATTGGCCTCATCCAAACATGAAATCGCATACTCCTGACGACGGTACTCTGGTTGATGTGATTCCGCTGATTGCCGAGACCGAAGAACTACGAAAAAAGCTTCTTATCGAAAATCCGATGCGTCTCTATTGGACCTCTTGACTTGAATTTTTAAGTTCTCATCTGCTGTAACGGATGAGTTTGGTAACAGAAAGGTAAGTGATGGCAACTAAAACAGTGAAACTAGGTGACATAAGTGTAAAGGCGATCGGGTATGGGTGTATGGGTCTTTCTCAGGCCTATGAGCCTTGTAGTGAAGAGCAGAGCGTGCGGACGCTCAACGCTATCCTCGACATGGGTTACGACCACTTGGACACCGCAGCCTTGTACGGTTTTGGAAAGAACGAAGAGTTACTCAAAAAAGCGATCGGACACCGCCGATCAGAGTACTTTTTGGCTTCCAAGTGTGGCCTATACCGCGACGCCAGCGGTAAACGTGAAATAAATGGCCGGCCGGACGTTCTGAAACAAACTTGTGACGACAGCCTGCGCCGGCTTGGCACCGACTGTATCGATTTGTATTACCTGCACCGGATCGATCTGAACGTACCGGTCGAAGAAAGTCTTGGGGCACTGATTGATATGAGGGCTCAAGGGAAGATCAGGTTCATCGGTCTATCTGAGCCGTCACCGGAGACATTGAAGAAAGCTCTAGGAATTTGCTCGATCGCGGCAGTGCAGTCGGAACTGTCATTATGGACAAGGCAACCCAATGTAGCGGTGTCAGAATTGTGTGAGCAAAGCGACATCACGTTTGTCTCATACTCACCATTAGGTCGCGGTTTTATGGGGGGCATCGTACGAGACATGTCGACCCTGGGAGAGAAAGACATCCGACACACGATGCCCCGTTTCCAGGGAAATGATTTTAAGAAAAACCTCGAGAAATTGGATCAATTGACTCTGTTGGCGGTCGAGCATGATCTAAGTGTGGCCCAGATCGCACTGGCATGGGTCATCGCCCAGGGTGACCATGTGCTCGCGATACCGGGCACACGTTTTGAGGATCGGGCAAAAGAGAATCTTGATGCCGCAAGTGCTGTGGTAAGTGAAAATGTTATTTCAAAAGCAGCCTCGATCTTGAGCCCTGAATCAATAATCGGTGAGCGATGGTCAGAGACTATTCTCAGAGAGGTCGACTCGGAACAGTTTCGTTTTTCGTGACTTGGTCTCGAGGAAGGTCTAGTCACGATGTGATTACTAACACGTCGTTTTGAAAAAAGTTTGAAACGGCCCCCAGTAGTCTGTACTGTGCGCACTTCTCAGCGCATAGCGGGCTCGCGTTGAGTGATCCCTCGACGGATCGTATGGCGGAGCTTGCTTAAGACGATTTGTCGTCAAACAATGTGGGAACATGATGCGCTTTCAAGACTTAGGCTTGTTGCCTGAACTCGTCTCTAACGCGGGCTATGGCGCCGCGACCCCGGTGCAGTCTGAATCGATCCCTGCAATCCTCAATGGCTGTGATATTTTGGCTGGTGCGCAAACAGGGACAGGAAAAACAGCTGCATTCATTCTGCCGGTGATACAGAAATTATACGCAGCTACCAGTGTTCGCTCACCTCGAGCACTTGTTCTCGCACCCACGCGTGAGCTTGCGGTCCAGGTCGCTGACAGCGCGCGAAGGTATGGAAAAGGACTCGGTCTGAAGCAGACGAGCATCTTCGGTGGTGTCAGTTATGGCGGCCAGTTCAGAGCCATTAAGTCTGGTCTTGATCTTGTTATCGCAACACCTGGTCGCCTGATCGACCACCTCAATCAGGGCTCGATTGATCTTTCTAAGGTACAGATGTTGATTCTTGATGAGGCCGATCGGATGCTTGACATGGGATTTATCCGCGACATTGAAACGGTGATATCAAGGTGTCACGAGAAACGGCAGACGCTACTTTTTTCGGCGACTTACAACAGCGCCATCAAGAGACTGGCCTCTAAATATCTCGTTAATCCTGTCGAGGTGGCTGTGTCCAAAGGAAATACCGTTTCTGAATCAGTCGATCAGACCTTTGTCCACGTGGATCAGCATCGGAAACGAGAGCTGCTGACACAAATGATAGGCCTCAATGATATGCATCAGGTGCTTGTGTTTACCAAAACCAAATACGGTGCCGACAAGTTGGCAAAGGCACTGACAGGTGATGGTTTGCCCGCGGTGGCAATGCACGGAAATAAAAGTCAAGCGCAGCGGACAAAAGCCCTCCAGAAGTTTAAACGCGGCGCGGCGCGGGTGATGGTGGCGACGGACGTTGCAGCGCGCGGTCTAGACATCCAGAAACTTCCTTTCGTTATAAATTTCGAGTTACCGATGGTGGCAGAGGATTACGTCCACAGAATAGGTCGCACGGGACGAGCTGGCGAAAAAGGCGACGCTATCTCATTTGTTTGTGCGACAGAGCATCGACTAATGAGAGAGATCCAACATTTGCTAAAAATTAATGTTGAGTTTGAGGTGGCTGATGGATTCGAGCCAGCAATTCAGTTTCCGGTGAAAAAGCAAAAAAATAAACCTCAACCACGGAAACACGGATCTCGTGGGCGAACTAACGGTAATGCCAGCCATAAACAAAAAAACCAGACGGACAAAACTCGTAATCGTTACGGAGACGAAATGATTTCGAAAAAAAAAGACTGGCAAGCAAACACAAGCTCGTTTAAATCAGTCGCCCTCAGGGGGAGATGATCGCCTGGAAAAGCAAAAACAGTGGGGTCATGATTCTACGTCTCCTAGCGCAAAGAAACGCCAGAAGTCACGACTAGGGAAGGCAAAACATTGGTCTGATAACCCAAAACAATCCGCTAAACATGGGGGATCTCAAAATCAACGAGATGGATTTGCGCCTCCTAAGCGAAAACCATGCAAGCGGGCAATTTCAGCTTGATAAGGCCGAAAATCTGGGATAGCACGAGTACTGACCACGCCACTTTTTAAGGCGGACGATTGTGGGCCCAGCCAGTGTTATTCTTTCTTAACTAATCTGACGGAGTTTTAGAGGTTTTGGTTGAGTGATCTACGATTTCTTTGCGTGCCGTGTGACGGTATCGGTCCGGAGATTGCCGATGCAACTGAGTCGGTACTCGACACTCTTATTTCGGAGTTAGGTCTCTCCATTGACCTGGAGCGTGATTTAGCCGGGTTTGATTCGTTAAAAAAGTATGGAATCACACTCCGTGAAGAGCTCCTAGAAAAGGCCGAGACTGATTTCGATGGTGTAATTTTGGGGCCCATGTCAACCATGGATTATCCGTCTGTCGCTGACGGTGGAAGAAATGTGTCGGGAGGTTTTAGGATCGGGCTCGACTTGTACGCAAACGTGAGGCCGGCCAGGTCGAGACCCAGTATTCAAAATAAGGCACCGGGCATGGATCTGGTAATTTATCGGGAAAACACAGAAGGTTTTTATTCCGATCGTAATATGTATCAAGGGGTTGGTGAGATGATGCCAGACCCAGACATGGCACTCTCGGTGCGAAAAATTTCTAGACGTTGCTGTATGAGAATCTGCAGGCAGGCCTTTGATGCAGCATCCAGGCGACGAAAAAAAATTGCCGCAATCCACAAAGCCAATATTTTTTTTATGACCGATGGTTTGTTCCTTGAGTGTTTCAGGGCGGTATCGAACGAATATCCAGATGTTGAGACCGAAGAGATCCTGATCGACGCATTCGCTGCTCTCTTGATTCGCCAGCCTGAAGTCTATGATGTAATCGTCACAACCAATTTTTATGGCGATACTTTATCTGATCTGGCTTCTGAACTGTCTGGGTCGCTCGGTCTCGCTGGATCAATTAATACTAATGCCGAAAATGGTCGCTGTATGGCCCAGGCTCAGCACGGGTCTGCGCCAGATCTAGCGGGGAAAAATGTCGCGAATCCTACTTCCCTTATCCTGTCGCTTGCGATGATGCTGACATGGATCGGCGACCATCGTGGTAATACAAAATTGAGCGAAGCCGGACGTTTGACTGAAATGGCTATTGATCAGGTTTTGGGCAATCCAGAAAACTGGCCAAGAGATTTGGGTGGGTCCGTCAATACTGATGAATTCGGTCACCGCGTGTGCGCTGCAGTTGGTAAGCTAGCTCGTACATCGGTGGTAATATTGTAACCATGTTTGCAGAATTACTTAGACAACTGATCCACGAGAGACCGATCATGGCGCTAGGCCTCTGTTGGATCGAGGGCTTTGTTGTTGGTGCGTTACTAATTTACTGGCTGTTCGTGTGAACGCAAAGGTTCATGGAAGCTCCGAACCATCTGAGTGGATAAAGAAGAAACTGGACTCTGTTGGTGGTCCTGTAGGGCATGCGGTTGATATAGCCTCAGGTGCAGGTAGGCACAGTTTTCTGTTGTCAAATATAGTCTCTGATGTGACCGCTATAGACCGGAACCCCGAGTTATCGAAATATTTTAGAGATACTCATATTCATTTCCGGTGTATCGATCTTGAGCAAGACGCTTGGCCAATGGAAGGCCATCGTTATGACATCGTTCTGGTCTCAAATTACCTTTACCGACCTCATCTAATTAACACCATTGACTTGGTCAGCCCGGGAGGCTTTTTGGTTTACGAGACATTTGGCGAGGGGAACGAACGTTTCGGCAAACCCAGCAACCCAAATTTCTTATTAAAGCCCGGCGAGCTTAGAAAGTTTGTTGGAGACGAATTTGTCATCATTGAAGACTTTTTTGGCGAAGTAGAGGAGCCCCAGTACGCGGTGAAATCCCGCTTGTTTGCTCGACGTGTGGAACACCCGATTGAATAGTCTTCTGTCTAACGCATTTGTCGGTTATCTGACTGCGCGGGTTGCTCTTGGTATTGCCAATACAATGCTGATCGTCGCCATTGGTTGGCACCTGTATGAGCTCACAGGTGACCCATGGAGCCTTGCTCTGGTTGGCCTCATGCAGATCATCCCAGTTTACGTCTTCTTTTTTATCTCAGGGTACGCAATCGATCGTTTCCCACGAGTTTGGGTGGTCAGGGTTTGTGCCATTTTAGAGGCATCAGCCGTGATCGGCATCGCGCAAGTTTTGACACAGGAAAATCCTGACCGTTTTATTCTTTATGGCCTGATTTTCCTGCACGGCACAGGACGCGCGTTTCACGGCCCTGCGCTTCATGCCATCGTTCCCAATATCGTATCGCGTAAGCTCCTAGACAGGGCGATCGCAATGAGCAGTACCTCATGGAACGGGGCGTCCATTGTAGGACCAGTGATTGCGGGATATCTGATCTTAATGATCGATCGACAGGTTTATTATGTGATTGCGATAGCCTCGGCAGCAACCCTGATCGGGTACCTCTTTATCCCGTCAATTAAAATTCCTCACGAAAAGGGCGACAGGCTGAAAACGCTCCTTGCTGGGATCAAATATGTTCGCGATAAACCAATTGTCCTCGGTGGGCTCACTATCGACCTGTTGATGGTCGGTCTTGGTTCAGTCATGGTTTTATTACCGGTATTTGCCGCGGATATCCTTCACGTGGGTCCAGAGGAACTTGGATTGATGCGAGGAATGCCGGCGATCGGTAGCGTGCTGATGGGCGTGTTCCTCTCGACCAGGCGCCATGAAATTAGTAGTGCGGGTATCAAGCTTTGGATCTCTTTGATTGTATTCGCGAGCTCTATTCTGGTGTTCTCGGTCTCAGAGATTTTTGTACTGTCACTGCTAGCACTTTTCTTCTACGGAGCCTCAGACATGGTTAGCGTCAACATTCGAATGGGGATGGTTCAGGCCGCCACTCCTGAGAATCTGCGTGGACGTGTCGCGGCTGTGAATATGTTATTTATTCAGACGAGTAACGAGGGGGGTGATGTGCGCGGGGGAGCATTAGCCGGAGTGATCGGGCCCACTTTTACTGTGTTAGCAGGGGGTATCATGAGTCTCGGATTCCTTTTCTGGAGCCGAAAACAGTTCCCGGAGCTTTACGCGCTAGATAAGATCTCAGATCTCTCGCAAAAGATGCAGAAAAATTGATCGAGCCTCGCTCATCGATGGGTCCCGGGCTTACCATGGCTGCGAGTAATTACGGGAGATACCGCAGATGGTGAGATGCGGATGTCAAGAACAGCAGCAACTGGAAATTTCTGTAGCTCGGATAGTGCATCTTCGAGCTGTTTGAGGTTCTCTACTAGGTACCCCTTGATATCGAAGCCTCGTGCGATCTGGTGAAGCTCTGAGTGACCAAAATTTGCGCCATCGTCGCGAAGTCCCTCGGCCCTGAGCTTGTGAAACTCAGAACCATACCCCCCGTCATTAAATATACATGAGACCACTGGCATTCCAGTCCTTCGGATAGTTTCAAGCTCTTGGACATGCATTAAAAAGCTACCATCACCATCGAGTAGTACCGTCGGTTGCGATGTCGCGACCGCCACACCCATAGCGAAAGATAATCCGTTTCCTATTGCGCCGAATTCTCGAATGGTGAGGAACTGTTCGTGGCCTCTATTTTTCATGTGTGAGAAGAAGTAAGAGCAATGACCGGAAGAGTTAACAATTTGCCAGCCATCGGGGATTTTCTCATTTATGAGCTTGACGGCTTGTAACGGGTTTATTCCGTCCGGATATTCAAAAAACTCAGATCCATCGATGGGTGTTTCTTCAATTTCCCGCATATTTTCTGCAGTCCGGTTCGAGAAAGGCTTTTGGTCAACTTGTTGGTTCAATTCGCTCACTATCTGATAGGAATCACCTACGATAATTCGATTCGATGTCTTGTTACCTTGGAAATAGAGCTGAGGGTTGAGCGTGACTTGGATCACAAACGCATTGGGCCAGAGTTTTTGTTGGTCTGAGTTGTGGCTCGAAATCGAAGCCCCGAAGGTTACGATCAAATCAGCATCAGCGAGAAATCTGCGGGTTACTTGTGACGCAAACCCACCAGCTACTCCCAAATAAAATGGATCTTTGTGGAATAGACCTCTCGCAGGCAGCGTTGTCACAAGAAACGCATCACATTTTTCGGCGAGTACCGCTAGTTGGTGGACCGTAGCAGGCTCAGATGCACCGATACCTGCCATAATGATTGGTCGCTCTGCTTGTGTCATTGCACTGACAAGAGCTAGAACATCGTCCTTACTGGCGGAGGGCAAGCTGACAGACTCTTGATAGATTTTAAATAACGGATAGTCATTCTTCGGCGGCGCGGTGCAATTGTTATGAAGAAGATCGAACGGCGTCCCGATGACTACAGGAATTTGATCCCGCTCCGCCGTCAAGAACGCTTCTTGAATCCCTTCTTCAAATCTATGATGACTGTGCAGCGCAAGGTATCTTGCCCCGGTAGCTTCGACCAAGGGCCGCTGTTCTATTTGTTGGTTGTACCAACTTTTGTTTAGCGGTGATTCGCCGGCGAAAATGACCAAAGGGATGCTCGCTCGAACCGCCGCCGGAAGTGCGGTCGTGGTCTGGGTCAGACCAGGGCCGCAGGTGACGGTTGATACACCAATTGTTTTGGTTTTTCTGGCATATGCCATTGAGGCGGCAACCGCGCAATGCTCGTGTTGCACATAAGTAAACGTAATTCCCAGATCCGCCATGACTGCAGCGATCTGCATGTTTGCGTCCCCGAGCAGGGCGAAACAGTGCTTAACCTCTTGGTGAAAAACACAGTGAGCAAAATATTCAAAATATTTCATGACTCTAATTTATAACTAATAACAGAATATTTTCGTAAATCATGCGCAAAGCCAAGAAGGTTAGAACAATATTTAACGCCATTTTAAAGCGGTCGTCGCTTATCCGTTTTAGAAGTCGTGTCCCCACATAGGTTCCGATCGATGCCCCGATGATTAGCCCAAACAACTCTTTTGTGTAATCAATTAAATTGATTCCAATGGCGGTAAAAGCGACCACCTTTAATCCATGCTGGCAAGCCATTACTGTTGCATGGTTTGAAACGATTTGTTCTTTGCTCCAGGCCTCTTTGGGATGTGCTGACATCGCCAGTGGTCCGATCGCCCCTAAAATTAATCCCAATCCCCCTGTGATTGCTCCGCTGACTGTTGCATGAACGGACCTAAGTTTTAAATAGCTCGGTCTCCATGTGGCGATAAGAATAAAGACGCCAAGAATCAATGATCCAATCACCTGATTGAACAGGGCAATTAGTGGAATAAATGCGATAACGCCGATTAATGAGCCTATGGTGAAGGGGACAACGTATTGTCTGACGATGAATTGTCTGAGGATGAGGGCACGGCTTGCATTTGAGAAGAATTGAGTGATCCCATGGAGCGGTATCACGACGTTTGGCGGAAATATTTGTAGCATCAAAGCGAGTAATAAAATCCCCCCACCAAGACCCGCGCATGCCGTGAACATTGAGCTACAGAAGGCTATGGCTGCTAAATAAATTGGCTCCACGTTGGTTCCTAATGTGCTAAGTGAGCAAATATTTCACCGCTTGCAATTTTCCGTGCTGTCCTGACGAGTCCGGCCGAATTATTGACGTATCGACCATTCTCGGTCGAATAATCAATCAAAACATCCATAGTGCCCATCGGATGGTGAAGTGTTATTAAGGCCGGTATTCTGTCATCTCGGTGCATCATCCCTTCGGCGACTGTCCCTCGAGCGAGAGCACAGGAGGCGAGACATTGACTGCCAGTTACAGCCACCGTGGGGTGGGTCTCCCAAGGCATAAAGTACCGACAGTTAATGTTATTTATTTGATCAACGGCACTTAGTAACCCAAATTTGGGGATCACGCTGGCTGATACGTCGCCCATACCCATCAGGCCGCCGGCCTCCACTCTGATCGATTCTATGCGCTCAAAGAGAGCCCTATTCGCATCCAATTCTACTCTCGTTTCTTTGCCGCTTAATCCGAGGTCGGCGGCGCGTGCGATTACCATCGGCATGGCGACATCCATACAGGTAACCTCAATTCCCTGAATTGCATTTATAGGATCACCGGTGGGAAACAGCTCACCTGTCGACGAGCCCGCAACTTCCAAAAAAAGTAGTTCGATCGGTGCAGAGGTCCCAGGAATACCGTCGATCGCAGCGTTTCCGAAGTAACTTACTTTTTTGTTAGGTGTCTGGACTCGCGAGATCACCTTTGCGTCAGTATTCACAGCTCGTATCCTGATCTCTGTCACGTGATCGGATGCCGGAATCAGGCCCATTTCGATTGCGGCCGGACCGACGGCAGTCAACATATTTCCGCAAGTGGGCTTGTAGTCCACTAATTGTTTTTCGACGCTTACCTGGGCGAAGAAATAGTCGATATCCGCCCAGTTATCATCAGATCTTGAGAGCATAGCGACTTTGGTTGTTACCGCGTTACCGCCGCCGATTCCGTCGATATTAAGGGGGTGCCCCGATCCTGTTACCGAAATAAGTATCTTCGATAAATCTTCGAGCTTGTCAGGTAAGTCGGCCCGGTTGAAAAAGGGACCACGAGATGATCCGCCTCGCATTAGCAGGAACGGGATGGATTTTTGTTGCATGGATTACATTCTCATCAATTTTCGATTCGCCAGATTCAAGTAAGCGGCCAAGGAAGATTCATAACATCTTGTAGTAGTCCTGGAGGGAAATCCCTGTTTAGGAGCCAGCCCATGAACAACATAAATCCAATCCCACTGACACTGAAAACCAGTGATCGGGAGATCGATTCCTGCGCGCGAATTATGAAGAAACACAGAAGAAATATAGCGAGTGCGAGAATAAAACCGATTAATGAGGTTAGGACGAGTAGACCCGCAAACCATCCCAGAGTGCGCCAGAACGGATGCTGGTGTTCACCAATTTCTAGCTCTCTGTCTGCGAAAATCAAATCCTGTTCGGGTTTCAAAATCATTAACGCAAGAAGTCCCAGCAGACACCCGAATGTGAAGGTGGAGATGACGACAGGAAATACCGCATCTACCCAGGCGTAGTCCGGTATTGAGTACATTTCGATCATGAACCAGGCCGTGAAAACTGTGAGGCTTGATAGAAACAGAAACGGCGCACGTTTTCGTCCTGAAGGGACTGCTCCCTCAGCCTGAATATTTTTTGCTTGTCTGATTCCCACCAAAACCGATAGCACCGTGATCACGATCAAGACCAGAACAATCGGGCTAAAAAGATACTCAAAGACCGCCTGCAGTCCCTGATCCATTCTGAAGGTTGAGATTTGGTAGGCATTATTAGAATACTGCTCGACCGGCTGGGCCAGAACGAATCCGATGAGAAAAGCTGGTCGAGACCAATCAAAGCGTCGTAACAAGATCCCTATAAGACCGATACCCATCAGGGCCCCGAGATCAAGTAAATTTTGTCCGGATTGGAATGCGGCGAATGACACGATCATGAAAACAAAAGGCGCAATCAATACAAATCGGATGTTGGTTAGTCGAGCGATCGGGTTTGACAGTGCTATGCAAAGAATCGTTCCCAATACGTTGGCTAAGGCGAGCATCCATACTATCGCATAAGTGATATCAAGATCTTCGGTAAGCATCTTTTGACCAGGCTCAAGTTCCCCCTGGCCCAGTAGTGCAAGGGCGCCAATGAAGATAGCCATGCTTCCTGAACCGGGGATTCCGAAAAGGAGTGTAGGCACTAGTCCGCCACCTTCTTTCGCGTTATTTGCGCTCTCTGGAGCGATTACGCCGCGTATCTCACCCGACCCAAACTCTGTTTTTTTCTTGGTGGTTTGAACAGCATGTCCGTAAGCAATCCAATCAACAACAGAGCCTCCCAGGCCCGGGATTACACCGACTGCTACACCGATCAGAGAACCACGTACTGAAAGCCATTTATTGACCCACCAATCTCTGATTCCATCCATCCATCCTGCGCCGAGCCTTTCTCGCTGATTGATCGAGGCTCCTTTTCTGAGGAGTGCGACAACTTCAGGAATGGCGAAGATACCAAGCCCCACAATGACAAGTTGCAGACCGTCGAGGAAATAGGGGTAGTCGTAGCTGGTTAGTCTTGGTTGACCATTGAATGGACCCTCTCCGATCATCGCGATCATCATACCAAGGCCGGCAGCTGCGAGTCCTTTTAGAGCAACCCTTCCTGCTAAGATTCCGACCATCGATACGCCAAACACCGCAACCATCAATAGCTCCGGCGACTGGAACATTAGAACGATCGGTCTGGCAACTAGGATAAAAAAGGTAAGGAAGGTGGCACCAACCAGACCTCCAAACAAAGATGACGTAAATGCGGCAGATAGGGCCCGCGCTGCTTGTCCCTTTTTTGCTAAAGGGAATCCGTCGAGAACAGTCGCCTGTGAGGATGAGGACCCGGGTATACCCATCAGAACAGACGCAAATGTGTCTGAAGTTGGAACAACTGCGACAAGGCCAATCATTAACGCGAGCCCAAAAACAGGGTCAAGGCCAAACATGAACGGAAGCATGAGTGACAAGCCGGCGATACCGCCGAGACCTGGAAATACACCGATTGAGATCCCCATAACCACGCCAAGGGCCAGGTATAAAATGGTTGAGGGCTGGAGGATCAGAGACCAAGCCTCAGATAGCGAACCGAGAGCGAGTGTGAGTAATTCCACGAAAACTACTTAAAAGATCCACCGCCTGAGTGAGAACTCAGGCAGTGGATCTTTTCTGTTACTTCAGGTCAACACCAAAACGCTCTTTCAGATAGTTTTTGATGAACTGCTTCGCCTCTGGAGAGACCTTCAACGCATTTTGAAGTGCTTTCCCAGCGGCCGCACCTGTGTACACTGGATATTTACCCAGTCGCTTTGCTGAGATTTCTGCAAAATCTGGGCGATCCACAACTTTCTTAAATGCAGTGTTAAACGTCGCGATTACGTCGTTAGGCGTCCCTGCTGGTAAGAAAGCGGCTTTTTGCATAGGGAAACCGGCTGCGAAAAAGGCCTTCCATGCCTCCCATCTGGGACCAGAAGTCTCACAACCGTCAGTTTTATCGCAGACCTCTTTAAACGTTGGAATGTCTGGGAATGTAGGGTCTCTAATGATATCTCCATTATCCCCCAAAGCACCCCAGGTCATCATTACCACAGCCTTGCCCTGTTCAACCAGTGGGGCTGAATTTTTCAGGTACGCTGCTGAGGTTTGGTAGTCAATCGTGGCCTCACCTGATTCGAACATCTTGCGTCCGCCACCACGGCCCTTAACTCCCATCACATGCTTGACGTCCATGCCTAACATGTCCCACGCCAACGCGGGAACAAGATCTAGTCGTGTAGCCCCCTGATTACCATAAACGAATTTCTTGCCTTTAAGTTTGTTGGCCGTCCCATCAAAGAGCTTGCCGTCTTCAGCATTGAGGTACGCGACGCCGCCTGTTCCAGACGCCATTACTGCGTTCCAGTCATTGTACTCATAGCGCACGCGTGGATCGTCCAACAAATACGGGAACTGAGTGGATCCGGAGGAGCCGAACATTACAGTGCCGTCACCATCTTTTTGCCGTTGGAACCAGTTGGCGCCCTTGGTAGAGCCCGCGCCTGGCATGTACTTAACAACGACAGTTGGGTTTCCAGGTAGGGCTTCGCTCAATAATGGGGCAAAGAAATTAGCCCACTTTGCAGATCCGCCAGTTTCTGAGAAGGGTATGGTCCATTCTACAGTTTTTCCAGACATATCTGCCGCCGAGGCAAGTCCTATCGTGAACACTGAGGCGCAGATGCCTACGGTAATTTTTTTTAATAACATCGGATGATTTTCTCCTGTCTTATTGTTTTGAGGCATTCATTCGCCTTTCTCCTGAGCCCTGACCCTAGTTTATTTAGACGGGTTAATGGCTGAATATTATAATGACCAATCAGAAGCGATTAAAAAAGATGTACGACTCATGAATTTTGCGCGAAGATTCGATTGATTAATGCAAAAAATCGATAAATAAAATGGCTAACATTGATCTTGATGATCTAACTGCTTTCAAAATTCTGGCCGAAACATCCTCATTTAGCGACGCGGCAAAGACGATACCCATCTCACAGTCGGCGTTTAGTCGACGGATCGAGAAGCTAGAGACTGCTCTGGACGCGAGGTTGGTTGAACGGACGACGCGGAGGGTCACCCTTACCGCGGTCGGTCGAGATTTTTATCGAAACATCAACCGAATAATGACCGACTTAGACCGGACAGTTTTGGGGGTCAAGGGTGTGGCCGATCCAATCTATAACGAGGTTACGGTCGCCTGTGTTCCATCGGCTGTTAACTACTTCGCATCAGATGTAATCCGAACATTTAATAAAAATAATCCCAACACGCGAGTCCGACTAATCGATTCAAGCTCTAACGACGTGTTACTCACTATTGCGAGAGGGGATGCTGATTTTGGCGTAAATTTTGTGGGCTCATTGGATAACGAGGTAGAGTTCGAGCCGCTGCTCGAGGAGCAATTCGTGGTCGCTTGCAGGAAAGATCATGAGCTGGCAAAACATTTATCGGTGACTTGGAGCGAGATTTCTGAGTTTCCCTATATCGGGTCGGGCAAGGAATCAGGGAACCGTCTCATTATCGATCAGACGCTTGCTGCGGCTGGTATCAAGATGAATAGCCTATTCGAGACTCAGCATCAGACCACAATTATTGGATTGGTCGAGGCGGGTCTGGGTATCGCGGTAGTGCCCTCCATGGCGATGCCTAGGCGTGAGCATCCCTTGCTAGTGAGCGTTCCACTCGGTGATCCAGTGATTTCACGAGTCGTTGGTTTGATTAGAAAACGAGGGAAATCCATCGATGGTGTCGCCGCTGAGCTTTATGAAACGTTCTTGCAGACCGTTACTTCATCGTGATTATAGATGTGTCTACTTCGTTTTTACCAAGTGATGCATTACTGGTGCGCCTGTGATGATCAGGAAGATTCGGATGATATGATGCAATACGATGATACTGACAGCGCCACCAGCCGCTAGTGTCATTACCGCGATCTCTGCCTGGCCGCCAGGCCAGAAGCAAAGGAATAACTCGAATGGCGGGATATCACTGAATCGCGCCGCGATCAAGAAGGCCACAATAGCGGATGGTACAATAATCGCTATAAAGCCGAGACCAGCGATGATATCTCTGCCAAGTTCCTTCGCTGTTATGCCCTGATAATGTATGCCGACCCCGAGTCCAATGAAAAATTGTGACAGTATAATCATTTCCTCGGATGGTCTATGGGTGAGGATTCCGGACATAGCAAGAGGGGCGGCGAGCATCAGCGGACCTAGGATATCGGCTCCGAACAGTTTCATCTTCTTGAAGACTATCATTCCCGCGATGCCGGTCAAAAATAGGCCCACGTTCTCTACCAGTGGCAGCTCAGTTATCGGTGATCCCAGCGGATTATCCAGTCGTAGTCCGAAAAACTGCGTCAGAACAATTGGCGCCAGTGTGATCAAAACCAAAGAGCGAGTCGCGTGAACGAGCGATAGTGTCCGCGGATTGCCTCCGGCTTCAATCCCAAACACAATCATATCTTGCAAGCCACCAGGCATCGACGCGTAATAGGCGGTTACCCGGTCATATTTTAGGATTTTTCGAAAGTAGGGATATCCGACGCTTGAAATAGCCACAACATAAAGAGGCACCATTGCAAGTGTTAGGGCGTATTGTGGGATCGTTGTAATTACATCCAACGTCAATGTCGTTCCGATCGCGACACCCAGGACAGTCCGGCTGACGCTCGATACCTTCGGCATACCGCGAAGCTCTGTGCCGGCTAAGGAGGCAATCAAGCATCCAAACAGCGAGCCGAACAGAAAAGGAAGTGGCGTATTGAAGAGGTCAAGAAAGAGGCTGAATGCCAGGCATATCAGGATCGTTTTAAGCTGAAGAATTTGGGTCGACAACGAGGTTTGACTTCCATGTATTCATATGTATACATTAAGTATGGACCTTCAAGCGATCAAAAGTAAACAAGAGCCTCAATCACTTGTGTGTTACGAGCATGTGCTGACAAAAATACACCGTGGGGAGCTTGTGTCTGGCACCTTAATCACAGAACAGGGTCTGGCAAATGAGCTCGGAATCAGTCGTACCCCAGCGAGAGAGGCACTAAGGCGACTAGAGAGTGATGGACTGGTCGTATCAGAACCACGGTACGGAATGAAGGTAAAAGTCCTCGGGTATACAGAAATCCTTGAACTGTATGAGGCCAGAGAGGTATTGGAAATGGCTGCGGTCGAAATCTGTGCCGCAAAAATCGATGATATCGAGATTTCGGAGCTGGTGGTTTTGCAGTCTGAGATGTCTAGGGCGGTGAGTGATCCTTCCCGGTTGGCCATCCTTAACTATGCTTTCCATAAAGCCCTACTGAATGCGGCGAAGAATCGCTACCTGACGATGTCCTTCGAATCGATCCAGAACACACTTCTCATTCTTGGGCCCACTACGCTGACCAATAGCGAGCGCGCCGAGGAGTCTTTGAAAGAGCATGATCAATTAATTGACCTCTTAAGGACTCGGGATGCTAGCGGGGCTAGGAATTTGATGAGGCAACACTTGTCGAACGCTAAACGAGTCCGTTTGAGGCAAATAAACCAGAGACTCATCGATGACGCCTGACTTACCGGAGATAACGCCAAATAAAGAGTTAATTCGTGTTGGTGAGGGCGTCATTGATTTCGATGTGGTCGTTGTCGGTGGCGGTAATGCGGCACTGTGTGCGGCGATTAGGGCGGCAGAAACAGGTGCGTCCGTGGCTCTTTTCGAGCGTGCCCCAAAAGACTATCGGGGCGGTAACTCTCGTCACACTCGTAATTTTCGGTGCATGCATAGAGATCCAAAAGGTGTCCTGACAGGTTCATATGACGAGGACGAGTTTTATGATGACCTGTTAAAAGTAACCAAGGGAAACACCGACGAGGATCTGGCGCGGCTTGCGATTCGTGAATCAGAGTCATGCTATGACTGGATGCTTGGTCAGGGTTGTTTTTTCCAAGAGTCATTATCGGGAACTTTGTCCCTTTCACGTACCAACGCATTTTTTTTGGGCGGTGGTAAGGCGTTAGTCAATGCCTATTACAATCGGTTAGAGGCGCAAAATGTGTCGATTTTCTATCGCGCGACTGTGCTTGATGTTGTGATCCGGGATCGAAGATTTGATGGTGTATTGGTTGATCTGAATGGTAAACAAAAATATGTGCGAAGTCGGGCAATTGTCTTGGCATCTGGTGGATTCGAGGCCGATAAGGACTGGCTCGCCCGGGCTTGGGGGGACGCTGCAAAAAACTTTCTGATCCGAGGAACCCCATACAATACGGGAGAGGTTCTGAAACGTGTTCTCGAGACAGGAGCGGATCAGATTGGAGACCCGACTCAATGCCACGCCGTGGCCATCGATGGGCGCGCTCCCGAGTACGACGGTGGAATTGTCACCCGGGTAGACTGCGTCCCATTTTCCATTGTGGTTAACCAAGCGGGGCATAGATTCTACGACGAAGGCGAGGACGTTTGGCCAAAACGGTATGCGATCTGGGGTAGATTGGTTGCCAAGCAGCCTGGGCAGGTCGCTTACGCGATCATAGACAGTAAGTCCAAAGACTTGTTTATGCCGACCGTATTTTCAGCGACTGTTACCGACAGCCTAGACGAAATGGCTGTTCAGTTAGGTTTGTCCAGAGATCAATTCCTTGCAACTGTTAATGAGTTTAATACTGGTTGTGGTCATGGTGAGTTTTTTCCGACTGAGTTGGACGGGTTGGAAACCAAGGGCGTACAACCTGCCAAGACAAACT
>MDTE01145530.1_pt1 | contig 26371 bp, 8 predicted proteins | sample 811231 | NCBI WGS metagenome assembly MDTE01 (sample SAMN05326651, study PRJNA326480) | marine metagenome | isolation source: seawater | place: Indian Ocean: Red Sea | collected 2010
ATTGCAAATTGGTACGATCCTGAATCACCTGCAATTCTCGCAAATGCAAACGTCAAGGTCATGAAGTACTACTCAGGTGCTGAGATTTCAGGAACCGTCATGACAGAAGATGACAAGATGGGGCTTCCAAATGCTCGAATCCTCATCGAGCGTGACGCATTCTCAGGTGAAGGAGCCGAGGATCTGGACGAAGACACGTACTGGATTCCTATCGGTATGACCGATGCTGACGAGAATGGTGATTGGAGTTTCTTAGCACCTGCTGGTCGAATCCGAGTTTCTGCATTCGCAGGTGTCTTCGATGATACACTAGCGATTCAAGAAATCCAAAATGGTGAATTTGCCCAAGGATTTGGTGACGTGTTAACCGATGTTAATGACAATCGTGAGGTCTACACAATTACTGCTGTTCTGGGACAAGTTGCAAACATGACATGGCTTGGAGAAACGACACTCAATATCACGGGGGCACAAGCAGACCGTGATGTGAACGCACCAGCTCCAGAAACTATGGACATTGAGGTACAAAGTTCTGGCGTTTCCGGTACTGTCTCTTGGTCTGGTTACGGAGATTTCGACGGCGACCCACTGATTGAAACAGAATTTATTTTGAGAAACATTTGGTCGATGACCAACAATTACACACTCACCACGACGAATGGTTCGTTTGAAACGGATGAGACTCGTATTCTGCAAGGAACAGGTGAAGTAACATTCTCCGAGGAAGGTACATTCACAAGCGAAGGTGTTGCTCTTGCGTACGACTTTACAGGTAATTTCACTCGAGAAATTTCCGATGGCCGTGTGTTTGCAGGAAACGGAACCTGGAGTGGTAAGGGTACCATTAATGCAACTTGGATCGACCACGACAATGCAACTCTGGATTGTGGTGAGAACTCTACAATGCCAGAAAATGCTACACTTTGTCTCATCAGTACAGGGACAGATTTCTCCACCTACCTTCTCGATGGTGAAGCAATAGCAAATGGACGATTGACTTCGGACGGAATCAGTACATTGATGAAGCAACTCGATGGTGAAACTTTTGAAGGCACAGGTGTCTTTGAAGGAGTAGGCACGCTCAATGGAACAGGTCTCTTTGTCGGTCCTGGAAGTTTCAGCGGCGATATCGTCGATCCCGGTTCATTCTATCAGACTGGCCTTGTACCGGGCGTCTATCACATGATTGCCCAAATGCCGAACGGTCGAGAAATTCTCTTACCCGATCCAGTTGAAGTAGGCATTGAGCCAACGTTCGACCTTGAAATGACCTTGCCAGCTTCTGTGTTTGAAGGAACACTGAAGACTGTAACGGACGAACCAATAGCAAATCAAATCGTCGAATTTGTGGATATTGAACTCGGTGAAGACGAGATTGTAACGTTTACTTCCGATGATGTTGGTAATGTCACATACGGCCCGATCACCTCTGGTGATTATTTCGTACGCGTGGACATTGATGGTGACGGTTTCTACGAACTCAATCAAACAATCGAAGTCATTGATGATCCTATGAATTTCACATTCGATGGCGCTGTACCTGATATGTACGATCTTTCGATTACGCTTGATGGGCCTGAAGGCTTTGATGTCTCTGAACGAAACATCACGTTTACAGATTCATTAGGTTTAGAGTCATTCGACATCATTTCAGATGAAAGCGGTACCGTATTTGTTGAACTTCCATCTGGAGAATGGACGATGAGCGACAGCAGTGATGACGATTACATCCTCGTAGAGGACATTCTTGTAGAAGATGCTGACATGGTTCTTGACTTCAGTTATGCTATCTCCGTTTGGGTCAATGGTACAATCCAAGCACCGAGTTTCGAAGGATTCAGTCCTGAAGATTGGGCTATGCTTCCTGAAGATGATAGGCCATATGCGAATGCAAGTAATGTTCAGATACGATTCCATGGAAACAATCTCGAGTTCGAAGCAGTGACTGACCTGTCTGGAACCTTCCAACAACGATTGCCTGCTGGAATGACCTTTAATCTGAATGCGATTAGCACAATTGGCTACGCAGCAGGTGCTTCCGTTACTGTTACTGAGGGAATGGGTGAACTTGAGGTACTACGGCTTAACCAAACCAAAGAAGTGATTGGCTCGATTTTCCTCTTCGATAATGAGAGTATCTGGAACCAGAACATTCCCGGGTATGAACCGGTTGAAGTTTATGCAACAAATGAAGACGGCATAGTTTGGACAACTGAAACAGACGCTGATGGATCGTTTAACCTACCACTACTCTACGGTAACTGGTCAATTAGCGCACCTGCACCAGAATACAACGTATCACCAGTCACTGATTACACTGTTGATGTTAATGACACTGACGGCATCAGACATGTGGAGTTGATCGCCAACCCAAGCAATTCAACAGTTACTTTGAATGTGTTTACAGACCTTGGTGATGGAGTCTTTGAAAACGGTACTGCCATTCGCCCAGGCATCCAACTTGTACCGATTACAAACGTTGGAGAACAAGTGAATGTTACTTCGGATGATTATTCAGAAGACGGTATCGTTGAGGTTGTTCTCAGTCCTGGCGTGTACTCGATTTCAACAAGCTATGTTGACGCTAATGATGAGAATGCAACGGATGCTAGCCTTGAAATCAAAGGTCTTCTCGACCCAATCGAAATCGGTCTGTCTGGACCGGATGAAGCAGTCCTCGTTCCGATTGTTGATGAATGGAGAATGAATGGAACCATAACATGGTCGAACGGTTCAGCAATGAGCGAGAACTTCCTATTGTCCACCCCTGACGGTTCTGATTACGTTTCTATTGCTGTCGATGAGAACGGTTCGTTTGCTACATACGTCCCAAGTGGAGACTACATCGTTGTTGTTGCACCTCTTGAGAATGAGGATGGAGTGACCGAATCCTTGCGAATGCCGATTTCTATTGATGCGGATTCGAATACACGAACTGAACTCTCACTTGCTTTGGTTGAAGCTGTTGAAATTTCACTTACACTCAAGGAGAGTGGAACAGAGAACATACTTTCTGATAAGAGGGTAGTTCTCGTGAGCCATGATGGTTTTGGAAACATTACAATGAATCCAACGGACTCAGGAGGAAACTCTTCACAATTGGTTATGCCCGGTACTTGGAGCTTGTACATGAATGAATCAGGTTCGCAGCGATTCTGGAACATTGATACGTACAGCGCTCCTGAAGAATATCTTTCGAACAGTTCACTCGGAATTATCCATGCTGATCTTGAAGTCGAAATTGGTGGAAAGGTCTACTGGGATACAGATGAAGATGAAGTTCCTGACATCAATGAGGGTGTTGAAGGAGCAAATGTAATCATCCAAGGTGGAGGCCTTGATACCAACGTTTCTACCGATCCTGCAGGTGTTTGGAGAATCTATGTTCCTATCTTAGAAAGTTACACTGTAAGTGTTTCAAAGGACGGATTTGGCGTTGTGTCTTATGATGACAACAACACTGGCACTTATATCGTAGAGAATGAACCTGTTTCACAAGACATCACGATGACTGCAGCGGAAGTTACTGTAACCGGTGCCGTCACAGATGTCCTTGACGCTTCACGACTCGATGGTGCTTCAATCACATTGTATGGAACCTCTGAAAACCAACAAGATTCGGTTGATGTCGTAGGCACACTTGACTCCGATACGCTATCATTTAGCGCCGTAGTTGAACCAGGTCAATGGGTTGTTGTTGTCTATGAAGCGGATGCCCCATTCAATGGCGGAGGCGTTGCAATCGGCCTTTTGGATGCCGAGGTACAAGATGGTGGTTCTATCGAATTGGTCATGAGCAAAGGTGGATGGGTCGATGTTTCTACTGAATTTACATCATTCAATCTCCAAACTTTCAACGCAGGAACCGATAACGAATCCTCTCCAGTGAACGATATTGTCCAAGTTGAAGTCGACTTGGGAGATGGAAAGGCGTGGGAGATTCCTCTCGAATCAGACGGAACGCTTGAAGTCCTATTGCCTGCGGACTCGGTTACCTTCAACTCGGATTTCTCTACGGTACAGCGTGATCTTGTCATGAATTATACCGCAGGAATTTCCATTGAAAATGGTGATGAAGGCCGGACAGCACTGATACTTTCCTACAACCGAAGAACCAACAGCGATCTAACGCTCTCTGTTTTCGATGTCGAAGGGGCAACAGTTCTTGGTGACGAAAACCGTGACTTACGTGCGATAATCAACTCCGATGACACGGATAACTATACCTCGATAGAATTTGAAGTTCGAGCACAATATGAGGGAACTGAAATTTCCGATCCGTTCGATGTTTCCGGAACTGTATCCGTATCCCCCGACCAAGCTGAATGGTCTGTTGAGTTCTACAATGGTACTGACTGGATCAGCAGTACTGAAGTTCAACTCGGAATAGGCGATGTAGCAGCAAACGCAACATTGGAAGCAACGATCCAAGCACGAATCCTACTTCCATCGGTTGAAGCAGCTTGGTGGCTTGAGAACGGTCATGATGTCAACATTCGATTCTCTGCCGATAGTGGAGATATGACAGAAGTGTCGATTAATGTTGAAGTTCCACAAATCTATGCATTTAACGTAACAGATCTGACCTCTACAGTTGGAGTCTCTCCTGCTGGAAGCACGACTGCAACACTGACCATCAACAACAACGGGAATGGTGATGATTCCTTTACCTACGAGGTTGTGGATAACATTCCAGATGGATGGACAGTCAGTCCAATGAATGGTGTCACCACAATTGCAAAGGAAAACTTGCGTGACCTAGCCTTCACAATCACTTCTCCTGCAGACTTCAATGAAGGGGAAATTAAGGTAAAGGTACGAATTACAAGTGAAGATGGTACCACACAAGTCGAAGAAGAGATAACTGTGGAATCGGCACGAATTGCATTGAATTGGAATCAAGACCTCTCAAAGTCGAGAAGCAATAACTTCGCTGACATTGATCCGAACACCCTTGTAATCGTAATCGAGAATAACGGTCTTCGAGACGCTCAACAAGTCACAGTTTTCGCCAAGACAGAAGGTCTTTCCGAGGTGAATATGACGCTCAGTGTCCCTGCTGAAGGTTCGACGGACTTTGAGTTCATATTGCCAAAGGCCAGTCAAGGAATTACACGTTATGACGTACGTGCTGTTGTTCTAGGCGATGATCTAAATTATTCTACAACTACGGTTGGTGATGACTTCAGCATCGAATACTTAGTTCAAGGTTCTGAAGATTCATCAAACCCAATTGTGATTATCACAATCATTGCGTTGATTTTCATTATCCTATACTTCGGATTCAAGGCGTCTTCACGTGCTCGTAGTTCAGGTAGTCGATTCTGATTTGTCAAGAGACAAGAGTTCATACACTGGACCTACCCATTTGCAATGGGGAGAGCATGGAAGAACTGCGTGGAGTTGAGTTGCTCCCTGAACCGGGAGAACCAAAAATTCTCTCTGCAGTAGATCCTTCAACATCAGAACATGAAGGACAATGGAGAGCTGAAGTGACCGGATGGGCGCCAGTGGTTCCCGATACGATACCGTATCGTTCGAGAAGATTGTTCTCGCTTACATCTGGATTTATTTTAGCGGTTTTTCTTGGTGCTATCGTGTTGTTATGGCAATCCAACCTCTTGCTGTTGGAGTTACCACCAGCTACGTCTGAGTGGGCATTTGAAGATACAGAAATTCGAGCTTTGCAGGATGAAGGCCTGACTGGAGATGGTGTGAAAGTTTGCATGGTTGATACTGGCGTTTCCAAAAGTCACGCTTCTCTTGAGGGTTCAGATATCATCTTCAAGGATTTTGTAGGCAATGCTGTTGAACCAACTGACTATGGTTCAATTGCGCATGGGACGCTCATGGCAGGGATTCTTCTTTCAACGGACTTGCAAAGAGGTGTTGCTCCGAATGTGACTCTTGGCATGGCAGCTGCATTGAAAGCCGATGGTCAGAACAACACTGGCTCGGAAGCACGAGTTGCAGATGCAATCAGGTGGTGCATTTTTGATTTCGAAGCCGATATCATTTCTTTGTCATTGGGTGGTCAGCAAGACCAATCAACATCCAGAGAAGGTCCTGCTGCCTCTGCAACTCGTCAGGCAATCGATGCTGGAATCTATGTTGTTGTTGCAGCCGGAAACGATGGAGGTTCGGGAGATGATGGTTATGTTAGTGCTCCAGGCAACGTCAACTTGGCCATCACAGTTGGTGCATCCGACCGTGTTGGAAATACGTGGTACAAATCATCACAAGGTGAGATCATAGATTCAAATGGCAACATACGAGAGTATCCTCACCAGAAGCCAGAGTTAACTGCGCCCGGTGTCAATATTCTCTCTACGGGCATGAATGATCAATGGTACACCTCCAGTGGGACCTCGGATGCCACGGTCTTTGTTACGGGAGCTTTGTCGCTCATTCTTGAGGCATATCCAGAACTAAAGCCAAGGGAAGATTCCACTACAACTTGCATTGAACTCGTAAAACGTGCACTCGCAGATTCAATCAGTTCCGATTCGAGTCATGATTCTCGTTCAGGCTATGGACAATTGGATGCAAAGAAATGGAAAAACCAACTTGCTGGGAACACAGAATGCTGATTTTGCGACGGATTGTGTTGATACTCTTTTACATATTTGATATTTATAATGGTCAATTAATGATATTTTTAACATTAAATGATATTATTGAATGTGTCAATTGGGGCGCAGTATTATATTTGTTCAGTTTCTAGGTTCGGATAGAGGAATGCACATGCAGATTGCAAATGTTGGAAAAAGCGTGGGATTGGTTGGATTACTCCTTACATCCCTAATGATCGGATTGGTTACTGTACCAACTGCGAGTGCAGTTAACGAAACATCCAGTGGTACAATCACGACAACCGAGACGTGGAGTGGTACTCACACTCTAACTGGTAACGTCACTGTTGCTGAAGGTGCGAAACTTGTCATTAATGCCGGTACGACCGTGAATATCCCTGCTGGTGCTTACATCGATGTCGAAGGAGCAATGTGTGCCGGTTCCGCTTCTTGTGGGGCTTCCCAAGGCAGTGCATCATCTCCAGTTCGATTTGAATGGGCAACACCAGCAGATTACGATGTACTTGGCTGGTGCTTACAACAAAACAGTCAGTTCTACACAAACCCGGATGCAGGGTGCGGTTCCGGAGTTATCATTCGAAGTACCATCAACCAGGCATCGACAGGATTTTCCTTTGTTTCGTTTAACAACGCTTACGGACACCCAGTATTGGTGCAAACTGGCCAATCCCAATCCATTCAGTATGCTACCCTGATTTTTGATGGATCCACAACAAATGCAGATAATCTTGTATTTTCGAACATCAATACGTCTAACATTATCGCTCTTGATTTTGCAGCTCCAATCATTCGAGACTCAACATTTACGCTTGGTGATGATGGCCGTGGTTATGATGCCGCCGCAGTGCGTGCCTACGATGCAGGTGCAGGTATTTTATCGCCGTTGGTCCTCACGGGTTCGACATTCACAGGCAGTACTGAAGCTCAGTGTGGAACTTCAGGTGGAGGAAAGGCTGTAATCTATGCCGAATCATCGTACATTTCGATGGACCAACTTGATATCAAGGAAAATGCGTATGGTGTTTTCCTCAGAGAATCATCAGGTTCTCTAGGCAACAGTACCTTCGATGTTCTCTGCAATGCAATCGACACCAACTCATTCAAATCCACAGGAAACTTCGCCCACACGCTTTACCTTGATAGCAATGATATCACCACTGAAGAGGGTGCGGGAATCACAGCGTTTTCTGGAGCAATTGTTACCGCAACAAACAATGTGATTTCAGGTGCATCGGCAGGTTCTGGATTTGGTATTCGAGACTCAACCGTTTCAGCGCATGGGAATACAGTCGGGCCGATTGAAGGGTTCAATGGTTTCTGGGTTTTCGGTCAATCAGAGGTTGAAATTGAAAACAACACCATCCAAGATACTGCAAAAGAACCCATCCAAATCGGCGAATACCACTACAAGGATCCGAACAGCAACTATCCTCCACCTTCTGCAAATCGAGCATACATTGCCAACAACGTTATTTCAAACAATTCTGGTACATGCACCTCTCAATTCATGTATAATGGAGATTTCACTTGCCCAGCAATCCATATCTTCTCATCTTCAGCAACAATCGTTGACAATACAGTCACCAACAACGCAGGTGATGGATTACGAATCAAAGGATCCATTGTGAACGTCCAACGAAATACTGTTGAAGCGGGACAATTCGCTGTAAACATCAGTCACTTTGACACGATAACCGCTTCCAAATACGGATCGATTGGTTACTTTTCAGGAAACACTTGGACCAATGCTACGCAAGTGTACAACATCACTGAGTCACGGGTAACAGTCCAGTCAGAGTACATTCCTGATGCTGGTGGAGACTACATCTATCCAGTCATGCTTCAATGGCTTAGTGCAGAGTGTCCAGACGTGACAGCGGAATGTTTGTTGCTGCCAGATACAGCAGCTACTCCTCCAAGAGATATGCCTCTTGCGATTGATTTGGTCAACAATTCAACTGTATTCTCGTTTGCAAATTTACAAAACTTCGATCCTTCAAAGATTCATGTTCAGAACCAAAACACCGAGTGGGGGTCACAAGTCCGGCAAGGTGAACTTGTTCGCTATCAGGTCAAAGCGAAGAACAGCAATGTTGCTGGTGCTACGGTCATCATTAAAGATGCAACAGGACTTCCATTGTATGAGTTGACAACGGATAATTTTGGAATGACGCAGCAAGTCTCACTCCCTTCCGATTTCTTGCTCGATCGCAACTGGAATCATGCAGTAGGTGAAACTGGAGTTACTGTTCCGGGCACGAATCCAACCAACCCGACTATTTTGGATGAAGACACATGTTCTGATGGATACGACAATGACGGTGATACATACGTTGATGACGACGATCCTGATTGTATTAATGGTCGAGAGCTTCCATTCTACATCGTTGAAGCTTACAAATTCGATAAAGGCAAGAAAGATTTCGACTTCGTTCTCAGTGGTCCAATCGACGATGTCATCAATCTTGACAACTTGCGACCAAGTGTCACAGTTGAACAAAACGATGGTGAATCTTTCGCCATCAATGCTGTCATCACTGGGACTGCTTGGGATGGTGTATCTGGTCCATATCCACTCGATGTGATTGCATACGATCGACAATTCGGTTTGATTGACCGTGTTGAAATCCAACCACCAGGCAGCACCGACTGGTACTATGCCGTTGATACCTCTGGAGCGAACGGGGAATTGACCAAGGAAAACCATCCATTCAAAACATGGTCGTTTGATTGGGATCTATCGGCTCATCCTGATGGAGAAAGTGATGTTACATTCAGAATCCGCTCATACGATGGTCTGGATTATTCTCCAATAGAAGTGCGTAAGTTCAAACTCAATTTGGTACCTCCAACACTGTACCTCAACGAACCATTGGACGGTTCCACACACTCAAATGGAAAGATTCTCTTCACAGGCACAGCATCCGATCCTTATTCGGGAACATGGGGTTCGGATATTCAGGATATTTGGTTTGATGTCACAGGGCCAAATGGCTACAATTCTCACTTTGCTATCAACGGATCAATTGCTTGGGCATATGAATGGAATTTTGAGGATTTAGAAACTGGCCAATACACGTTCGAAGTTTGGGCGAGTGACAGTGACTTCTGTGATGATGTACAAGGGAATTGTGTTGTTTCCACTCGAACTGTTAACGTGCTTAACGATAACATCATCCCAATTGTTGATTTAATTGAACCGGATGGAACAAAAGCAGTTCGTGCCGATGCCAATACACAATTGGTGGGCTTTGCTAGCGATGGTGCTGATGGTACGATCACACGTGTAGAAATTGAGATTCTTGATTTGGCAAGTGGACTTATCCTCAATGACGGGCCTGCTCCTGTAACGACGTTTACGAAATCAGGTCCTGGTTATTCCTGGTCAGCAAATTGGGATACGAGTAAACTGAATCATGAAGGACAGTACGAAATTCGAGTTAAGGCATACGATGGAGAGGATTATTCCGTCGCAGATATCGTCAGAATTACCATTTCAAAACCGACGGATGCAAACAACATACCTCCACAATTTAATGCCACAAATTGGCCGAATACGCTGACAATTTTCTGTGTTGTTGGTTCATCTTCAGAAAACCAGTGTGGTGGAGGAGTGGAACTTGATTTGACTCAGTATTTCAACGACCCGGATTCAGATGTCCTGATTATCGATTTCGTTGACGATGCAACCACTGAAGATGATGATAATCATCCTTTCCTCATCGATATCGATATTAATGGTGTTGCAAAGTACGATCCTGCGATCAAACAGAACAATCAAAACATCTCAAGTTGGACGATTGAAAATGTTCGATTTATTGTCCGAGACGCTTTTGATGAATCAAAGATTTCCAGTAGCGTTACGTTCTTCGTACAAGCTGTTGAGTTCAATGTTGTTCGCGATGATCCAAACGATCCGGTGACTGCGACAAACCCTGCCGAGTTTAGTGGAACAGGTTTGCCCGGTGCAAAAATTGAAGCCCGTTCCGTCGCTTCGAAATCGCTCATTAAGTCTGTGATTGTTGGAGATACTGGTGCTTGGTCGATGAATCTCAGTCTTCAAGATATGAATGATGCGTCAAACAACTTGATGTTCCTGATGGATGAACAAACTTTCGGAGGAAGTTCGGAGCCTTCGTCATTTAGAGTTGAAGTTGGTGAAGTTGATGAAGGTTCAAACCTTCTGCTCATCATAGGCATTGTTGTAGCTGCCCTGATCTTGCTTGCTGGAGTTGCTTACTTCTTTGTTGAATTTGAGGAAATTGAGGATGAAGGATTTGATGCGACACCAGAGGTTGTTCAAGAAGAAGACCCTTATGCATGGGGTAAGAAAACGACCCCAGCTATCCCTCAGCAAACTGTTGCTTCAACGCCGGCTGTCCAGCCTCAAGTCGTACAACAATCCGCACAACACCCTGGCTGGATATGGGACCAAGAAAACAATCAATGGGTCCCCGATCCAAATTATCAACCGCCCAGCCAATAATACGGTTGTGATTGAATGATTCCCAAACCAGGTGTTCAGGAGAAGGTGTTACTGCATCTTCTAGATTATGCTGATTTCAAGGAAAAAGTGGAAGTTCCCTTCGCACTCTCACAGATGGGAATTGCCAATGCTGTTGCAATTGCACGGTCAAACGTACCTCGAGCGATATCAGGTTTGAGAGATCAAGGTCTTCTTGTAGAACGACAGGCTCACGTCCATGGCGTTAGTCGGAAACGAAAAGCATACTTTCTCACAGACTCTGGTATTCTCGCTGCTGAGGAAACATGGGGCAGACTTCGGGAATTCCAATTTCGATGCATCAATGTTGATGGTGAAACGGTCTCAACCACTTTAGGTGCAGCCCATGAAGTACTCCCATTTACCATGCGTCCAGTCGATATTATTCGATATTTAGACGATAATCTCATCCTTGATGCTCGTTCTCTTTCAGAGGATCTCATCGAACGAGATTTATCAAAACAAGTTGAGAAACAACTTGTGACATCACTGGGTGATCTACCAAGATTGCGCCATTTCTATGGGCGAGAGAAAGAATTGGATAATATGGTCAATCTTCTCGATGCTCGTGCAACAACATTGTTGGTTCCCGGTATTGCAGGAATTGGTAAAACTACGATTGCAGCGAAACTGATTGAACGATTTATGCATCGTCGCAACCTTTTGTATCATCGTTGTCAAGACTGGGAAGGATCTCGGGCTTTATTTGAATCGCTTGCTGAATGGCTACTCAACATTGGTGATTCCTCATTCGCTGATTATCTCGCAGCCACTCCAGTGCCTAAACCGGATGATGCTGCCCGAATTCTGATTGATTCTCTTGAAAATACACCAACACTCATCGTAATCGACGATTTTCACAAGGTTTCAGACCCCATACTTTTCCAAACGATTCAATCAATGACACTCGGTTTGCTTGGTAGTGAGGAATCGATTGGTCTTGTGATTTTTTCCCGTTCATTCAAGCCAGTTGTCCCAACAAAAGATGCAGAAGGAAGAATCACCAGTCTCGTTCTTCCGCTTGATGGGCTTGACTCTGATTCAGCGCGAAATCTGCTGACTGGATTTGATGAACTCTCTACAGAGCAATGGCTGCATATTCATGGCCTGTCTCGTGGGCATCCACTGGTCCTTGAACTCATTAATCGTGGCGCTTCTGCTGGAGCATTCCACGATACGCTCGAGCATTATGTTACCAAAGAGATTTTTTCGAAACTCTCTGCTGAACAAAAGCGTGTTCTTACAGTACTTTCAATCTTTAGAGAAGCCGTATCTTTGGATGCATTGCTCGCCCACGAATTGGATGTCGATGTTCTCGATAGTCTTGTTGAACAAGGGCTCGCTCGGCAAGTTGATACAGATGTATATGACGTGCATGATTTAATTCGAGAATTTCTTGTACGGAGCATCGATGATCAGACAAAACAATCGGTTCACAGCAATTGTGCAACTTATTACAGCAAATTAAGCAAATCATCAGAAACGACACTCGAACAAATTTACCATGAACTCGCATCCGAGCATGAGCAAGAAGCAATTGAGAAAATTGTAGAGTTTGGAAGGCAACTTGTTTCGCAAGGCCACCTGGAATTGTTAAGTCTCATTGAAAGTGTTAATTTGGAACGCCTCCATCCTTCCTTGATGGCACCGATGATGCAATTGCAAGGCGATATTCTCGTTATGCTTGGCAGGTTTGAACAGGCTTTGACCGTGTTGGATACGGCAAGTAAGGCAGCACGTGATGCAAACTTAGCAGTCGTGTACTCAGAGATTCTCGGTTCACAAGCAGATATTGCGATGAAACAAGGTCAAACAGACAAAGCACTCTCAGCTCACAAGGAGGCATTGGAAGTCCAAGTTGAACTCGGGGATGCTCAAGGAGCGGCTCGAACTTACAACAACATGGGTTATCTCTATCGAAGGAAGAACAATCGAAGCAAAGCCTTGGAGGCCTATTCCGAGGTGGAAGCCATCATTACGAACGATGAAACTCTGCTGGACGCGCAAATCATTCTTGGCCGTGCACTACTCGATTTAGGAGAAGTGAATCGTGCTCGAAAGCATGCATTTGAAGCCTTTGAACGAACTGAAAAAGCGGAAAACCTACTTGCCCATGCACGTGCGCAAGCATTACTTGGCCGATATCATGCAAAAATGAATGATGCTGAAACTTCCATGCACCATTATACAGAATCGCTGAATATCATGTCTGATGTTGGTGATCCTGTATCCATGGTTGAACTTATGATTCTCTTAGGTGAAGTTCTTGAAGATAGTGGGAGGAGTGAAGAAGCTCTCGAGCGATACAGAGAAGCACTTGTTATTGCTGAAGCAAATGATTTACGCATGCAGATAGGGGAACTTCTTTCGAAACTTGGAGGCGTTGCTCCAGACCGACAACGTCGAATGGAATACTTGCAACGAGCACTAGCAGTCTTCAGAGAACTTGGTGCTCGAACACGAATGCGTGAAGTACAATCTCAAGTACACTCGGCAATTATGGGTCGCTAGAACATTGGCCGATCAAGTTCGAGTGAAATCATTCCATCTTGATACACGACCCATATGGATTCAACTCCTGCGAGATTAATCACGCCTGAGTGTGGTGCTGATGCCGTACCTGATAACGTACGTTCAGCATCCAATTCACCCTGGGCATCATGCAATATCAACAAGGTATCTGTTAATTCAAGTGTAAATTGAGATTCGTCTGCCTCGGTTGCTCTCCAGTAGACTTGTTCAGCATACGATGAATTTCCAATTCGGCTAGCAATATCTGTTCGTTCAATTGCATCGGACAAATCATTCATGTTTGCGTCAATCGCTTCAACATTCCAACGTTCACGTGTTGCAGTTTCGATATCGTATATCCAAATACTAAATGCTGTCAATAAAAGGACGCCGAGCAAGAATGTGAAGACATAGCCGAGTTCTGTTGCTGCAGCTTCTCGGTTCTTCTGAAGCGAGGATACTTTCACGCAATCACCTCAGAAACATGTGCATCTAGGGAAGAAATTTGAAGTGAAAATTGGATTGACTGACCCCCTGTATGCCATACAGATTCCATGGTTCCAAATCCTGGGTCTGGGACCCAGCCCACATAATCCGTCAACAAATCCAATCTGCCGGGGTAAATTGTCCAATCTTCACTCGCTTCCAATCCTTGCGTAGACGTTTGTGCAATAGCGCCACCATATGGTTCAGCCCAACCTCGTCGAACCTCGTATGCAATTTCACTCGCAAGAGAGGTACGCTTTGCTAGGGTTACTTCGACTGAAAGAGATCCCCCTCCCATCACAGAATCACTTGTTGGGTGCAGTGCAGGGATCGTTGCTGCAAATCGTGGCCCAGGTCCGCCACGGTCAAGTGGTGGTGCAATAACGGTCGGGTTGTATTCCGGATGATTTGTCAAAACAGCTCCACCACTCATTGCAACTTCCATGCCAGTGACCGAGGATTCAAATTCGTACACAAGTCGCGAAACTTGCATCACCCATGCACTTCCAATAGGGGTGTATGGCTCTTCAACAATAAGTCCGTAGAGCTCGATGTGCAAACTAGCAGGAAATGCTCCACTTTGCCATGCTTTTTGCAAATCAACGATGCTTCGTCCACCCATACTGGTCCAAGGCATTGTCAAATCCACCCAACCAGATGCAGTAACTCCGATTGAAACGCAACGCCTTGCACCATCATGAACTCCATCGTGAAGTCCAATGGATCCATGGTCGGCGAATGCATAAACCCCATGGCCTTGTGTGGTATTCACATAAATTGGTTCTTGGTTGACTGGTATGGTCAATGTTTCCCCGTAATTGAGAATAGTTTCGTTTTCAGTTAATGTAGATGCATTGATTGTTGTTCGGTCTCCGTTGCTGCGCAGTTCCAAATCGTAGTTCTCTAAATTATTGAGATGCATGAATAATCCAGATTCCATTCCTGTATCAATCGCTCCAATTTCGTAAACTCCTGAGGGACTTTCATCACCTGACCAAACGACCGATATTGGCATATCACTCTGGAGAAGACTGGCCCCATCAAGACCTACAGGAGGCCAATCAGTTGTGTAACTCCCAAATTCTTCGATGGTGATGCCAGAGCCTCTCCACGTTATTGTAGCCGGTTCATTGTTTGGGTTTGAAAGGATAAGATGTCCCTCTAATGTTGGTGGGATAAATTGTGTTCCATGTACAGAACCAGTTTGACTTTTCCAGCTTGTCACACCCTCAGTACTTGTGGACACCATCAACTGGGCATCAGTAGTCGTTGTGAGATGAACCACTTGTGGTTTATCGAGACTGAGTGTCTTTATCCAACTCGTCCCAACGTTCAGTAGATCCGATGGGACCGAAACTTCGGTAAAGTCGCCAAATTCTCCATTGCCGTGAATCATCATCAAATCCTCAGAGACAAGGTTGAGTTGAATCGTTCCTGATGGTAACGGCAGCGCCCAAGAACGTCCTAATCCATTCGCATTTGCGTCAGTGGGACGGACTTCTGTTGTTCCATGTTCACCTCGCATCCAATGCACGATAAGTTCCTGTGAGGCTTTTATCGCCCAGTTTTCATCATCCAAAGTCCATTTTTGGACATCATCCACAAACAACTCAGCCGTCTGGTCAAGAATTCCGTTTCGAATGAGATCGACTTTAACGGGGCCGAGTGGAAAACTTAGGCCTGGTTTTGTTGTCAGAAGTACGCCATCTGCCCAGGCTGGGGCTGAATAATGATGCGGTCGATCTGGTCCCAATCGAAGATCAGAAAAGCAAGCAGTCGAAGATGTGGATTCAGGGTGTCGAATTTTCAGCATATCATCGTAATCCAATACGTCTCGAATTCGAAAGGAATGGTTGTCCTGCCATGTTGATGAATACCACATGCCGCCTCGCATCATATCCCAAGAAAGTGTACCGTCAACAGGAGCAATTTCTTGGGTTACAACATCCCCTGGCATCCCTTGCTCGCTAAGAGTTGAAGTTTGAAGATTAAACTGCATCATTTGTGCTGACATGTCATGTCGCTCAACACTTCCTTCCAATTCTTCGATGACTGGAATCAACGTGACCATCATCAAACTGATGATGGATATGACTCCCCCAAAGAGCAAGACTGTGGCGATGGCTGCAGATACTGCTTCTTCATCGCGGTGGAGTTCAATCATCCATTCACCACCAACCTTCGAACATCGATTTCCAACGCAAGCGGTTGACCATGAGTTTCAACGGTTAAGCCATCGCTTCCGCTTGCACGTTGGTAAGGGGTAATGCCAACAAATTCTCCCAAAGTTCCTGCCGCACAGTTGATGGTATAATCATTCAACCATATGTCGTTGTACTGGGGGTCGATGACAGAATGAAGTGTATTTGTGACTTTAATTTGAAGGTTGTATGAATTCCCCGTAAAGAGTTGAATCGGCCCGAGTGACTCTATCTTGAATCCTACATTTGGTCCATTTCCGAGTGGTTCTTCAAGTCGTACATCTGTCAATACGACCGAGAGGCGAGTCGAGCCATCAACAAGTGTGTCGAGACGCAGACGAGGCGCTTTTTCGATGGTCCAAGAGGTGGTAGGATCTTTTGAAATTCGTGCGTCGTTGATAAGTGTAATTTGATTCAATCCTCCATCAATAGCAGTACTGATGCTCATTCCTGAAAGAACGAATCTCGACCAACGATGGACATGCTGTCCAGCTGCATTGTAGAAATCAATGATGAGAAACGACTCACTCTCTAAATTGTGGTCGATAACAATCGAATCGAAACTCGAATCAACACTAAATTCAGATGTTTTTTCTGGGTTTTGTACGGTAATCGCAGTCACGGATTCATTGAGTGCTAGAAATTCAAATGAACTCGCATTTAATTCATTGACTGTAACAACTTCATGTCTCGTTAAATCGGATGAAATCACCCATTGCTCAACGAGATTCGCTGGGTTAATCGATGATGATTTGAGCGAAAGTGCTTGTCTTGTACCTGTTCCGTCAGGAGCATCTCCTACGACATCTATGCGATCTTCGACACGATCGGCAATGTTACTCGCACTGTTCCAATTGGTATTATCATTGAAGGCAACAAGATATGGATTGAGGAAGACCCAGACGCCTCCCATGATGGTAATAACCATGGCAAGCATCATGATGACGCCGAGAATTTCACTCACAGCATCGTCATCATCAGTTCTGCTCTGGCGATGCATGTTGACCTCCCCTTAACCCTCGTAGTCATTCGGCTGCATTTAGGTATTGACCTGAAGGTTACTGATTCATAGCGATTCTCGTTGGATACGTTGGATAGCGTTTGTTGCAAATCCATCGCCATCACGCCGACCAATGAAGTGAGAGAATTGTGGACCATCTTGCATTGAAATGTTAATGTCGCCTTCGAACACCTCATCAATTGCAAACAAAACGGTTGATTCTGCAAGATGGGGTGCATTATTCATTTCCGAAAGATGTGTTAACGTTATGCTTCGTGTTGCATCAGTACAAACTTGACTGAGAAATTCCCCCGTTTGAGTGTTTGACAAGTGTCCACCTCGCCCTGAAATCCTGTCCTTGAGTGATGCCGGGTATGGGCCAGACATCAATCGATTACGATCGTAATTTGCTTCTACAGCAATATGTTGACAACCTCGGACGTGGTGAACAAGTTCATCTGTCCAACTGCCTAAATCGGTAATAATCGCTGAACGCTCACCTGCATGGCTTGCTACAAAGGCAACATTGTCTGCTCCAGAATGGGGTACTGGGACTGGAAGCAAGGAAATCCCTTGGCTAAATTGTAGGACATCAAGAGCCTCGAAATGATGTGTTCTATCTGGCAAGAGGCCAAGTTCAGAAATGGTTCTGTGGTTCGCATAAACTGGTACGTTCCATCGCTTCTGGGCAATAAGAGCACCTCCACCATGGTCTCCATGGTGGTGCGTGATAACAATAGCTTCCAAGTCGTTCGGGGAGACATCGAGCATGTTGAGTCGTTTTTCGAGTTGCACACCACTGAATCCTTGGTCGACGAGGATATGGGATGAACCAGAACTGAGCAACGTAGCATTGCCACGGCTTCCAGTCCCAAGGTGTGTGATTGACATCCCCATCTGAATCGTTGCAAGGCGAACACAGGCGGATATTGAATACACCGCATAAAAACCATGATTCACGTCGATTTTCAACACTCTGAAATTAATCCGTGTATGAACAACGCTCCATCATTCCTATAAGCATGGAGAATAGGAGAATTTTCAGGGCGTTGGTCCGTAGGTGATTTTGTTGCGTAGGAGCCAGACCACATTACTCACTTCTCTTGCAGTTATCGCAGGACTGCTCTTTATGTCTCAGTTCCCAGTTATTTCGCCGGTGTCCAACACTCATCCCGACCAAACATTCGGAGAAAAGCCACCAACAACGGATACAGATGGGGACGGAATTCCAGATGTTCACGAAAATATTTTCGAAGAATGGATTAATTTCTCAGCAGTTGATGGCCGATTAGTGACGATGCAAGGTCTGGATAAAAGCGATGCATCGGATGCTAATTTCGATACTGATCGTGACGGTTTAAACAACACAGAAGAGTATTGTTGGCCCTATCCAGACAATTGCAACGATCCAGGTTTTTCTCGCGGATTAACCGGGACTCTTGACGATAATGGAGATCGGATGTACCTCGATCCGAGAGTTGCTGATACAGATGGCGATGGTATGCCGGATGGGTTTGAAGTCTGGATGTGTTCGCGTGCTGGAGGTTTCGATGAGTTGACTCAACGCTATGTTTGTCCTTACTTTGATCCTCTCAATAGTAGTGATGCGACTGATGATCCTGATGATGATGGATTTGATGTGAACAGAGACGGCTTCCTTTCAGTGGCTGAACTCTTTACCTCTCCAGAGGAATATCAATACGGCATGCCCGGTAATTTCACAACAGAACTTGATGGATTGTGGTGCTATGCGACCCTTCCTCAGGGTTCTGCGAATGAACAATGGCCTTTTATCAACAATGGGTTGAACGCCTCATTTCAAAATATTCTTTCAGCATGCACAGTAAATGCCACCGATGTAATCGGTGAAGATCTATGGCTTGGAACGGATCCACTATTGGACGACTCCGATCGATTTAGCTGGGATGGATTTGCTGTACGTCCACTTTACCCTTCCTTCGGAGATGGGATGCCGGACGGATGGGAAGTTCATTTCGGTCTTGATCCACTCAATCGCTCAAATGCTCTCCTCGATGGTGATAACGACGGTTGGGACGTTAACCGCGATGGTTTGGTATCAGCTGATGTTACTCGGACCGATTCTGCACTCAAACTCGGCGAAGCACTTTCGAATTTGGAAGAATTTTACATCCATAACGACGAAGGTAATACTGTTCGTTCTGGTCTGAAAGAGGTTCAACTTGGTGTCAACGAGTCCTCATTCAAGGAGTATCCTCTCACATTCAACGCCATCCCTGGCCATCCTTCTGTTATGCACCATGATGTTCGAAGCATCTTGGTTCAAGATTCCATGGCATATTACCTCACCCGATATGGTATCACAACAATGGATTATTCCGATGATACAACCAGTGATCAATGGTTTCCTCAAGGCGTTGAAGGTCATGAAGCGATTTTCATTGAATCTGAGTCAGGACCTCATTCAATCGCCATTGCAACATCTCATGGAGTTCACGTTGCAGCTCTCCAAGTGGATGGATTCATCGAACCATTGGAGTCATGGTCATCCTCAGAATCGATCGAACTCTTCGCACTCGAGCAGCTTGCAATTGAAGGTTCGAGTCAACAGATCATCGCTTTAGGAGCAAACGGGGACGGGTTGGTCCTTGAAGTTTCTACGGGTGGATTAATTACTCAAACGTTTGAACTTGGCGTCAATTTCAAATCTGTTCTAAGCGATGACCAAATTGTTGTGACCGAGATAGAACACGGAAATGTTCCAGGAGGTGGGCTTGTTCTTTACGTCGGCACAGAACGTGGGCTCATGACGCTTGAAACTGCGACGGGTCGAGACGATGCCAACCCGTCTTGGAGATTTTTCTTCGATGCTAATCCATCCAATATATCCAACAAAATCGATGACTTGCGTACCCTCAACCTTGGTGCTACAGGCAACCCCGCTGAAGTTCAATCATTGGTACTCGATGGCCCAAAGGAGCAAAACCCAACCGTTTTGTGGATAGGTACGCCATCAGGCTTGCATAAATTGAATCTCGAGTTGAACGATATGTCGTTCGGCGGTTTACTCGAACATCCTGGAAGTGATGCAGATGAACTTGCTCGTTCGAACAATATTCATTCAATATACCCGACTGGTAATGAAATTCTTGTCGGTTCATCAGCAGGGCTTTGGGTCTTAGCTGGAAATTATCTCGACGTTTACGGCTTGCAATCAAATTCTGAAATGCCTGGTGAAATTGCTTCCCTGGCAACCATTGAAAGGCAAGAAGCAACGTACATCCTTGGAGGCGCAGCTCCTGGTCGTTTTGCGAATCTCGAACTAATGGATCCTGGAGCTAATGATTCTGATAGCGATGGAATGCCGGATGGCTGGGAAATAACCTATGGTTTAGACCCTACCGATCCATGGGACGCAATGTTGGATGGTGATGTTGATGGGCTCCGCCTGAACGGCGGTACTGATTTGGACCGTTGGTGGACCAATCTTGAAGAATATCGTTACATTGCTCGAACAGACTCGGGATTTAATTCAACTCTTCCAAATCAAAGCGATTCTGACATGGACGGGCTTCTTGATGGTGCTGAGTTCTTTGGCTACTATCTTGAAGAAACCAATTTTGATTGCCATTATACCCCACAATTGGCTTATGTCTGTGATGAAACTCTAGGTGAGCAAGCAAGAATAACCTATGTGAATCTAAATTCTATCGACGTCGGTACAGATCCAACGGTGCTCGATACGGACGGAGATGGTATGCCTGATGGTTGGGAGATACAGCACCGTCGATGGGTTGGAACTCAGTATAATGGTGGGAACAACTGGTCTCTTGATCCAACCCGTGCAGAAGATGCTGCTTGGGATGCAGATCAGGATGGATTACCGAACCTTTGTGAGTACCAGTGGTCATTGGTCCGTGAAGCAGGACTTAACGGGGACCTCTTCGAGGAGTTCGGTGAATCACCTGATTCCGTTGCCGGCTGGTCAATACTCGACCCAAATCTCGTCGATTCCGATGGTGATACTCTCCCGGATGGGTGGGAAGCAGATCGTCAATGCACTTGGTCCCCTCAACGACTGGGTGTAAATCCATTGAACGGTTCTGACTTATTTGAAAATCCTGATGGAGATGGCTACGATGTGAATAAGGATGGTTTACTCACACCAAACGAAATGTTCGTCAATTATCTTGAGTATCACATACGATACGGACTTTTCTTGGACAACCAAACGTTGGATGGTGTTGAGTTGCCGGATGGATTTACGACCGATCTTTTTGATAACATCTCTGAATTTGGGACGCCTGAAGCAGATTTTGCAAATCGTGCCAGCGGTGCAATTCTTGCAAGCCAACTCCCGATTGAGAAAGGTTCCACAGACCCATTTAGCGCCGATTCAGATGATGATGGAATGCCAGATGGATGGGAGATATGGTTTGCTCGTTGGAATGTTATTGATGACGAATGGACATTAAATCCACTCCAACCGAGTGACCGATGGCTCGATGCCGACGATGACGGAATGACCAACTGGGAGGAATACAACCTGATCGATGCTGAGTTGTCAGAAACGAATTCCAACCGTTCCTCACCACAATGGTTCGTGACAACACTTGGGTCAGCATATGCCTTCCAGCAATGGCCAACATCGTCAACAACTTTCTCGTTTGGAACATACATAACCGAGGAACAATACAATCAAACTGGTCCTACAGGTGACCCAAACAACGTCGATACAGACGGTGATGGAATCATCGACGGTATGGAATTGCTCTTCACCTCTTGGAACCTGTCAGCTCAAACATGGACGTTGAATCCAGTTGTTGCAGGGGACGGAAACTTCGATAGCGATGACGATGGTCTTGCTGATTTGCAAGAATTTGCTTTAGCAACCTCCAACCCAGAGAATGGTATTGATGCTCCAGTCGATGCACCTCTATTGCATGAAGATGGTGATGTACAAGAACCAACGAAGAAAGCACAACGTGTTTTCCAGATTTTGATTTCAAAGGATTCGCGTGGTAAACGTTTGTTGGATGATTTCAATGCGTGGCAATCCGGTGAACCTCCAAATGTATTCATCTCTCTTCTTTTGGGAATGACAGACCCGACCAATCCAGATACCGATGACGATGGGATGTATGATGGGTTTGAGTACTGGTTTACTTCATGGGATTTGAACGAGAATCGATGGGGTCTGAATCCATTGATCGCAACCGACGTTAACCTTGATTCTGATGGAGATAGTTACGATTGCAATCAAGACGGAACAATCGATTTGGATGAACGCTATTCAAATTTGCGAGAATGGGAGGCCCGTACATGGGGTAAATACCTCAACAGAACCTCTGTTCCTGCATCTGTTGGCATTGTTGATTTTGGAGAGGATGCAATGAATGCATACATGGAAGAAACCAGCATGAGTGTTCTTCAAGCACGGCAAGCTCTCATCGATGATTTCATGGCGAAAGGACCAGACTCAGTAAGTCGAATGAATACAATTAATTCGTTCAATGAAAACAACTTCAACCGAACGCTGGTCGGAGTCTCGGACCCAACCCATCCAGACTCTGACTCGGATGGAATCCCAGATGGGTGGGAATACTGCTACGCATTGTATGGTATGGACAACCCCACCACCATCAATCATTGGGCTTCAAACCCACTGAACCCATGGGACATTCACTATGACGGTGATTCTGACGGATGGTACGACCGAACGGATTTCGATACACCTGCTTCTCAAGGCAACTGGAATCAGAGAGTTTTCACACCTTCAAGTCAAGTTGTACAGCCAGGTATTGGTGATCTACCTTTCACCAATTGGATGGAATACGATAACCAAACTCGTCCTGATTCCAACGATAGCGATGGAGATTCTGAATCCTACATTACTGAAACATCAAATGGTTTGGTGACTGCTCATTATCAGGATTTCAATTTAACCGATGGTCGTGAGGTGTTCAAATATGGTACAAATCCAATGGATAACGACACTGATGGTGACATGATACCTGACTGGTATGAGTATGCAAAAGCATGGAATGAAACGAACGACAACTACTCGTCGTTGTTGAAGATTCGAGTAAATTGGATTGATCCAGCAACGGGTGGTCCGTGCGATACGTCGACGAATTCTTGTCTTCCATTGTCCCTCAATGCAGGAACACTGGGGCGTCCTGATTTATCCTTCACATGGTTTACCATGGACCCAAGAGATGCTATTGATGCGAACGAGGATGCTGACCAAGATGGCAATTGGGATTGTTCAGGAGTTGGTTGTGTTTATCAGCCTTACACAAATTTCCAAGAGTATTTTGCAATTACAAACGAGCAACTATTGAGCCCAAATGCAGTTCGATTATCTGGGTTGACTTTTGAAGGTGAAGTTATTCTCGAGGGATGGCAATTGCGATCGTATTTACTTGGTATTGGACAATGGGATGAAGGAGTGAAAAATTACCTTAAGATGGACAAATCCCAGAACTCTGATTTCCGTTATGCTTACATTGTAAATGATAACGATGATGATTTCTTGGTCCAAGATGTATCAAATCACGTTGTCCTTTGTGGCGGTAACCTAACGGATCAATGGGAGATTTACTACACAGGAGCTCCGAATACTTCCCCTGTTCGGTCGGTTGGGGAGCATGAATTTGGATGGTATTTATTGGATTACAACGATGATCATATTGCTGAAGGAACCGATCCTACGAATTGGGATACAGATGGTGATTGGATGGTCGATTGGTTTGAAGTCAATGATGATGAACAGGACGGAAGTCGGGGCGAAACCTCACCAATCCGGTACGATTCACGCCAAACAACATAGTGACCGTTATCCAAACGCTTGATAATCCTTCAATGACTGGAGTAACTATATGAGTGTGAACGCTGTCTCTCAACGCTTCGTTGCTATTGTGCTTCTAGCACTCTTTTTGGGAATGAGCCTCTCGCCATTTAGTGAAGTGTGGATCGAAAATGCTGAGGCTTCACAAGCGTCACGTCACACCTATGAGTTTAGCGATGGTACCTCAGAATACATTGCCCTATATCAAGGAGGTAACGCAGATGTTGGTGCAAAGATTGCTTTGCCAAAAGGAGCACAAGTTACCGATGTTCAAATGACTTTATCGGGTGCATCTGCGACTGGTTGGTCTTCCATTCCAACAACAACACGAGACCATTGGGTAGGTGGGGAAGCATCCAATACCGACAATCTCAGTTCGGACCTAACACTCGCCATGGCAAACTCGACCAAGGAATTTAACGCTCATGGTTTGAATGAGGAAATCAATCCTTCAAGCACCGCATGGCTCGATAACGGAACCTATGCAGTTCGTCAACCACACACTTCAAATCAAACCGACGCTCTTTTCTCCAAGCAACTTGAATTAAGTCCAAACAATCTCATGCCTCAAGGACAGGGAGCTGTTCTGCGACATCATGACTGGTTGTATCTTTCAACCTGGTCTTCGACTTCGTTCCATAACATCGTCCATCGTTTGTATCCGAATAATGCAACACGTGAAAGCGTCATTACACTCGATCAGAATGGATGTACACTTCCTACGCTACATGCATCTTCTTACTACGGACAATGGGGTTTCAGAGACTGGGTTGTAACCGATGATGAGCGTCTCTATGCTATACTTTCAGGTTACAAATACTTCTACACCGCTTCTGCAAATGCATTGTATCATCGAATCCTTGAATTCGATATTTCGAACGAAAATGAATGGATTTGTATGAATTCATTCGAACCCCAAGGGTTTGGCGATTATACTGGAATTACATACGATTCTGAAGAAGAGACAATATGGGTGCTACACAACCAACAACGGAGAATTCAATCCTACACCATCAGTTCAACGGGTGACCTTGAAAGCGGTGATAGTTTCTTCAAATTCCAGACTTCATCATCCTCAATATGGCAATGCGGAATTAGTAACCAACAAGCCCGTGGTTTGGAAATGAATCAAACTCATTTCTTTATGCGATGTGAGGATGGTTCTTCGACTAGTTGGAACAACGAAAGAGATCAAATTGAGTCTTGGGGACGCTCAGGCAATGCAACGGCATTGATTCCAGAGAATACCATTCGAAAAACTTCGTGTACAGGTGTGGGTCTGTTTTTTGATGGCCAGAGATTTATCACTGTAGACCATGGCGAGAGGTCTTACAGTTGCCCATCACCATCCTACCTTGAAATTGGTACAAGTTGGGAATATAAAACGACACCAGCTCCAGGCACAACTACTTGGTTTGGTCCTATCATCGAAACTACGGAAGATGTAGTTGCAGCCAACATCAGAACGCTTTGGTCAGCAGCTTCGATTGGTGACAAAGTCGATTATTGGGTCTCCGCAGACAACGGAACGCATTGGGTTGCAGTTGAATCAAACACGACCATCCATTTCCAGCATCCTGGTAAAGAACTTGTTTGGAAAGCAACACTGATTGGTTCGACTGCGGTCTCATGGTGGGTTGATTTGGAGTATGCTACGGAATACGAGTCAAGCGGAACTTGGATTTCACCTTCAAAACCTACCGGGACCAAAGTTGGTAAGGTGCGACCAGTATGGACATCAACAATGGATCCTGCCACGGATATTACTGTTCAAGTTTCAAATGATGATGGACAATCTTGGCAGCCAGCAGACAACCTTGTAGAGACTAGTTTTTCAACTGATGGAGCCGGAAATGTCCTACGTTACGCAGTGACCATGACCTCTACTGATCGATACAAAACTCCAACGATGGACAGTTTGGAACTGTTTTACGAGGAAGGTTATCCTGACCGACCGAGAATCGATGTAGGGGCTGATGGAAACTTTGACTGGGAAAGCATACTTTTCCTCAATGAATCAGCTATCCAAGTTGACGATGACTCCGTTGTTGGAGAGGATGTTAAATTCCAACCAACATTGGTAGATGCTTTCAATGAATTCATTCCAGACAATGGGGAAGGTATGGTCGAAGTACCACTTGCAATCAAGGCCCAAACTTCAGGACGTGTCAAGGTCACGAATCTTGATATTGCCTACAAAATGAATACTCATGCAATCAATGCTGTGTTTGAAGGCGGCATGGCTGC
>MDTE01070338.1_pt1 | contig 26370 bp, 24 predicted proteins | sample 811231 | NCBI WGS metagenome assembly MDTE01 (sample SAMN05326651, study PRJNA326480) | marine metagenome | isolation source: seawater | place: Indian Ocean: Red Sea | collected 2010
ATGGCTTGATTTTACAATAAAAAAACTTGATGAGTTAAAAAAAAATTATTTATATGTTTGTATTTTGAGACCAACTAGTCCATTTCGTAATGAATTAACCTTACAAAGAGCATGGAAAGAATTTACAAAAAAAGAAAAATCTATTGATTCAATTCGAGCAGTCGAATTATGCGGGCAACATCCCTATAAAATGTGGAATTATGATGGGGAATATATAAAACCTTTGATGAATAATATTATATCTAATGAATATGGACAGCCATATCACAGTATGCAATATTCTTCCTTGCCTGAAATATATGTACAAAATGCAAGTTTAGAGATAGTAAAAAAAAGTTCTGTTTACGATACAGGTACTATTTCTGGTAATAAAATTGCTCCTTTTTTTACTAATGATTATGAAGGTATTGATGTTAATACCCAAATAGATTGGGTTGTAGCGGAAACATTAATTCAAAATAAACTGGCATTTTTACCAAATATAGAAATTAAACCATACCAAAATTCTGGGAAATTTTAATGAATAATAAATTAAGTTATATTTCTAAAAAAGAAATTACTCGTATAACTTCTTTGGAAATAGATAAGATTAACAAAACTGAACTAATTTCGCTAATATCTAGAATTAATACTTTGTACATGATAAACAAAGCTGGATCGGGTCACATAGGCACATCATTTAGTAGTATGGATTTATTAAGTTATATTTTTTCAGAGTTTGAAATAACAAACCAACAAAATCAAAATTTATTTTTTTCATCTAAAGGCCATGATGCCCCTGCTATATATTCGATAATGACAATTTTTGATCTTTTAGATTTTGAAAAAATTCATCAATTAAGAATGCTTGATGGATTACCTGGCCACCCAGATGTAGAAACTCCTGGAATAATAACAAATACTGGATCTTTGGGGATGGGGATATCAAAAGCTAAGGGGTTTATAAAATCTGCAAGAATGAAAGGAATTAAGAGAAATGTCCTAGTTTTATTAGGTGATGGAGAGCTTCAAGAAGGTCAAATTTGGGAATCCTTGCGTTCAGCGAGTAATGAATCTATGTCAGAAATGTATATTATTGTTGATAATAACAAAATCCAATCAGATAACTGGGTAAATTTAACTTCTGATAATGGAGATTTACGATTGAAATTTGAATCTTTTGGTTGTCATGTAGCAGAAGTTGATGGTCACAATATATCAGAAATATATTCTACTTTTGAAAATCTGAAATCTATAGACGACAAACCAAAAGTCATTATAGCTAATACTGTAAAAGGTTACGGAGTTTCATTTATGCATGCAGACGAAAACATCAGAGAACCAGATTACGAATATCCTTATCATAGTGGAGCATTAAATTATGAGGATTATTATAAAGCTCTTGAAGAACTGAAAAAATCATTAAATTCAATATTAAATAATTTTGGCGAAAGAGAAATTATTTTTGAAAATTATACTAACCTTACTGAAAATTTAAGTTCTAACCATATTTCCTTTTTAGATAATTATTCAAAATTATTAGTAGATAATGCTGACAACTCAAAAATCATTGTTATGGATGGAGATCTCATGAAAGATCATGGATTAACGGAATTTAAAAGAAAATTTCCATCAAAATATATAGAATGTGGAATATCTGAGCAGGATATGGTTTCTCAGGCGGGTACTTTAGCTGTTGAAGGATTTACTCCAATTGTACATTCATTTGCTTCTTTTTTAACAACTAGAGCAAATGAACAGATTTATAATAATGCTACAGAAAAATCAAAAATAATTTATGTTTCAGGATTATGTGGATTATTACCAGCTGGCCCGGGCCATTCTCACCAGAGTGTTAGAGATATAGGATTGATGGGAAATATCCCAGGATTAGATGTTTTTCACCCTGGATCTTTTTATGATCTTAAAAATATATTTGATTATGCACTTAACAAATCATTAAAAAGTACTTTTATAAGATTAACTAGTATCCCTTTTGAAGGATTAACATATATGGAATTAGATCATGATTTAATTTATGGCCAAGGATACGAAGTTGAGTCAGGAACCGATATAGCTATATTTACTTATAATCCATATATGATAAAAGAATGTATAAACTTAAACAAATTGTTACTAAAAAATAATATTTCTGCAAAAATAATTAATATGCCTTGGTTAAATTATATTGACAAGGAATGGTTTTATAAAATTACAAATAATATTGATCATATTTTTACTATTGAAGATCATATGGTATTTACAGGCTTGGGTAGCTATATTAACAGTCAAATAAATGACAAATATATTACTAATTTAGGATTAACTGAGATTCCTATAAACAGCTCTAATGCCGATGCATTAAATTATCATAATTTATCGGCTGAAAATTTAATTAAAAATATAAATTTTGAGCTTAATAATGAATAATAATTTGTTGATACAAATGGATTTTGACAACACTATCACTAGGGGGCACATTAGTGAGAAATTTCATCAACACTTTAAGACATCAAATTGGAATAAAATTTTAAAGAAATATAGAGACAATAAAATTTCTGTTGAAGAAAGTAATATTTTAAGCTTTGAAAATTGTTTGGTACCTTGTAAGGAAATAAAATTTTATGTTGAAAATAATATAGAATTTAGAGAAGGAGTCAAAAATTTTTTGTGTGACATGGGTGATTTCAAAGAATTAAAAATTGTTAGTAGTGGGGTAGATTTTTGGGTCTTGACTGGCTTGAATAAATTACAAATTGATTTGAATAATATCGATGTAATTTGTGGGAAATCTACTTTTACTAATAAAGGTATTAATGTTGAGTATTTTGATTTTGATGATATGAGTATTCGTGAAAATTTCAAATTCCATTATACAAAAAAATTCAAAGAACAAGGTTATAAGGTTTTATATATTGGAGATAGTATAACTGATTTGAATTCAGCACTGATTTCTGATTATGTTTTTGCTACCGATGAGCTTCAAAAAATACTTAAAAATGAAAGAATTCCTTTTTTTTGTTTTAAAGATTTTAAATTTATTAAAAATAAAGTAAGAGAAATTTTAGGACCAATTTGAGATGACATGAAAGTTAACACTATGACTTTCCGGAAATCCAAATCCACTAAAATCACCAGGTATAATTTCAAAATTCATTACATCTGTAATAGTATCAGCCTTTCCATTGTTAACCCAAGCTTCAAGACTTAGTTTATATATTCCAACACTAATTGGGATTTTTTCTAATTTGCATTTTATATCAAAATATTCTGAATTTTTTTGTAATTTTATCTTATGCCCATCTGACATATTGTTAAGAACAAGGACCTTGTTGTTGTTTTGATCTGTAATAATTATTTTAATTAACAAATCTGAATTTGAAACTAAATTGCTTGTATTTTGAATTTTTATTTTCACTTTAAATTCTTCACCTACTATGAATTTAGTTGTAAGATTATTGTTTTTATCTTTTAGGTTTATATTTGAAAATTTAATTATTCCATCTCCACCTCTGCGTCTTACATCATTTAAATTTATATCAGGATTAGATGATTGCTTGATTTTTTTAAAGTATTTTTTAATTATTTCATCAGGCTTGCCATCAGCTATTATTTGACCTTCATCAATCCAAATTGCTCTATTACACAGAGAAGAAATTGATTGCATATTATGACTTACAAATAAAACTGTTTTACCACTTTGAGCTAGTTCATGCATTTTCCCTAAGCATTTTTCTTGGAAACTAGCGTCCCCAACAGCTAATACTTCATCAATCATTAAAATATCAGTTTCAATATGAGCCGCAACTGAAAACGCAAGTCTAACTCTCATTCCACTGGAATATCTTTTTATTGGTGTATGAATGAATTCACGTATTCCGGAAAAATTAATAATGTCATTTAATTTTTTGTCTATCTCTTGTTTTTTCATTCCTAATATTGTTCCGTTTAAATATATATTTTCCATACCTGTCAATTCGTCATGAAACCCTGTTCCAACTTCTAGTAAACTTCCAACGTTACCATTGATTATTGCTGTTCCTCCAGATGGATAAGTTATTTTAGATAAAATTTTAAGTAAAGTACTTTTGCCGGATCCGTTTTCTCCAATTATGCCAACTACTTCATTTTTTTTAATTGTGATGTTGATATTTTTTAATGCCCAAATATTATTAATTTTATAGTTTAATATTTTATTTGAAGAAAGATTTTTTAATTTTCTAAAATTTCTAATAGGAGAATAAAAAATATTTAAAATTTCTCCTGCCAAGGTATTTGGTTTGGTCCCTTTAAGGCCAATAAAGTACTGTTTGGAAATATTTTTTGTTTTTATTGATATTTCATTCATTTTCATACCACATCTGCAAAGGTTCTTTCTGTTCTTACAAAATAAATAATAGAAATCAAGAAAATTACAAATATACTTATGGTCCCAGAAATTAGCATTTCGAAGTTAAGCACTCCTGCATCGAGAAATATATATCTGAAACCTTCTATAATGATTACAATAGGATTTAAAGCATAAATTACTCTATAAGGTTCGGGAATTATTGAAGTGCTGTATACGACAGGCGAGCAATACATTAATAATTGGATTCCGAAAGGGAGAGCATATTTTACATCTCTATACTGGATTGCAAGGGTAGTTAATAAAGTACCAATACCTAGTGAACTTATTAATAAGAGTGTAAAGTAGTAAAAAATAAGTAGTATATTTTTGCCTGGTATTATATTAAACCACAGAAGCATAATTACAAGAATTATTAATGAAATAATAAAATCTATACTCTTCCCGCACATTGCGGATATGGGTAGCAGAAATCTTGGGATATAAATTTTAGTAACCATATTTATATTTGAAATTAAACTATTTGTTATATCAGTAATACTGTTTGAAAAAAAAGTCCATGGCACCAAAGCGCAAAAACTAAATATTTGATAAGGGACTCCTTCTGATTCAATTTTTGCGAGTTTCCCAAATATTATAGTGAAAACAATCATGAAAAACACAGGCTGAATGATAGCCCATCCTACTCCGATAATTGATTGTGCATATCGAGACTTTATATCTTTTAATATAAGAAAATAAAGTAGATCTTTAGATTTCCATAATTCTTTTGGGTTAATAAATATTTTGTTTTTTGATGATATTTTATTCATTATTAATTAAAGTGTAAAAATATGCGTTGAATCATTTTTTGTATTTTTAAGTGCATTACGAGTGTCAAAAATATGATTGAAATAATTTAGAATTTTATTCCAGTCATATTTTTGATGGTCAGCAGTGATAACCCCAAAGAAATTGTCTGCTTGATTGAAATTAGTTGAATACAAATTTTGTCCCTCTAATAATATTTCTGGCACATAAGGGTCATTAAATTTCACTTCATATTTATTGTCAATGAAAATTTGCATTAATTCTATTGCGGGTGATTCTCGAATATCTGAAACATTTGGTTTGTATGATACCCCCATTAAAAAAACTTTTTTATTTAATTTATTATCAGTTATAATTTGATTAATTCTAGAGAAAACGTACTGAGGCATATTAAAATTTATTTTTTCTGCTAGCTTAATATATAAGGATTCACTATTTAAGGTTTCAAGTTTCCATTCAAGATATCTTGGATCTATTGGAATGCAATGTCCTCCCAGTCCAGGACCAGGATAGAAAGGCATGAATCCATAAGGTTTAGATTTTGCAGCATCAATTACTTCCCATATATTAATTCCTAATTTGTTACATATTATGGCCATTTCATTAACAAGTCCAATATTAGTTGCTCTAAAAGTATTCTCTAATAATTTAACCATTTCAGCTGACTTAGAAGATGAGACTTCAATTATTGAATCACATATTTCTTGGTACAACAATTTAGCAATAGAAGTGCAATCGTTTGTAATTCCGCCAATAACTTTTGGCGTATTTTTTAAATCCCAATTGCTTTGGCCAGGATCTATTCTTTCTGGAGAGAAAACCATGAAAAAATCTTGGCCAATTATTTGTTTTGGGTTTTTGTTTAAAAAAATTGGTAAAATTAGTTCTTCGGTAGCACCAGGATACACAGTACTCTCAATTGAAATTAATTTGTTTTTACTAGAAAATTTAGATATTTCTTCAGCAGCATGGATTATGTATGATATGTCAGGATCTTTAGTTTTATTTAAAGGGGTAGGTACGCATACAATTATTACATCAGATTCTTTTACGCATTCATAATTCGAATAAAAATTAACAGAATTTATATTGCCTAATTGATATTCTAAATCTTCATTTGATATATCAGAAATATAGGATTTCTTATTCTTTAATTTTGAAATTTTATTTTCATCTATATCAATCCCGTTCACTTTAAATCCAGCTTTACCTATATTTAATAATAAAGGTAACCCTATATATCCTACTCCAACTACAGAAATTATAGCTGATTTGTTTTTTAACTTTTCAACAAGATATGCCGACATAATTTTTGTATCATATATATATATTATTTAGAAAATGTGTAGTTTTACATTTTAATATTAGACTAAATCTAACTTGTTTTTAAATGGCTATAATATATCATTTAGAGGTAATATTTATTAAATAATAGTTTGAAATGACTGAAAATCTTACGTATTCTTTAAATTTGAATGTTATATCTGGCAATAGGTCATCAATTAAACTAATCGATTTTTTAATTGATAATGAATATACTGATATTTCATTTATTCTTGATCCATCAGTTCCAAGTAACCTTTTTTGGAATGAATTAAAGGATCTTATACAAAAAAAAATTAATATTAATTTAATTCATATTAATCAAAGTCTAGAGCCAACATATTCTTATTTGGAATCAATCAGAAACCAATTTAGTGTTGACACTAAATGTATCATTGGAATAGGTGGCGGAAGTACAATGGATGTAACAAAAGGTATTTCAGCATTAATTCATAATAAAGAACACTCCTTAAGTTATCGTGGATTCAATTTGTTAACTGAACAAGTTTTGCCTATTATTTTAATTCCTACAACAGCAGGATCCGGAAGTGAATCTACTCCATTTTCAGTATTTATAGATGAAGAATCCGGTCGTAAATTTGGTATTAATTCAAATGACTTATTTCCCGCACTAACTGTTTTAGATCCGCAATTTGTAATGACATGCCCTGAAAGTGTCACGATCTCTTCAGGAATGGATGCCATGGTTCATACAATTGAAGCAATAAGTAGTAAAAAATCTAATATGATAGCAAAAATGTACGGAAGTTATGCTTATAATTTGTTGAACCAAAATTTAGAGAAATGTGTGTCTGATCCTCTAGATATAAAAGCAAGGTTAAATACTTTGATTGGAGCACATTTTGCAGGGATTGCTTTATATAATTCTTCAGGTAGTGTCTCTGGTGTGATGTCCTATCCTTTAGGAACTAAGTTTAAAGTACCACATGGTATGGCAGGTGCATTTTTTTTAAGGCACATAATAAACATGAATATAAATAAAGGTTACAAAGAATATGATTTTTTAGATATTAATTTGTTGGAGAGGATAAATGAATTAAGTGAATCTTTTAATATTCCTCAAAAATTAAGTTTTTTTGGAATGAAACATTCTGATATTGATGAATTTATGTATCAGTTAGATTTTTTGTGGAGCGCAATTGAGCAAAATCCTGTAGATTTAACAAAACAAGAAATTAAACAATTATTAGAAAATTTGATTTAGGGAAAATTATGCCAGGTTATGAATTAATTGATGAAAATGAAAAAAATGCTATAAATGAAATATTTGAAGATGGTGGATGTTTATTCAGATATGGCTTTGATTTTATGAGAAACAATAAATTCCATGTTGTTGAATTTGAAAAAAATTTTTCTAAATTTATTGGTTCAAAGTATTCACATGCAGTATCTTCCGGGACCGCTGCTCTTTTGTCAGTTAATAAAGCTTTGGGTCTCAAGGAAGGCGATGAAGTAATCACTCAAAGTTTTACATTTGTAGCAACAGTAGAAGCTATTCAAGAATGTGGAGCAAAACCAGTTATTACTGAAGTTGATGAATCTTTAAATATGGATCCTTACGACTTTGAATCACGTATAACTGAAAAAACTAAAGCTGTTTGGGTTGTTCATATGATGGGGGTGCCTGCTAATCTTAAAGAAATAATTAAGATCGCTGATAAGTATAATATATCTGTTTTAGAAGACACTGCACAAGGATTAGGTTCGAAAATTCAAAATCAATATGCTGGAACTATAGGAAAAGCTGGAATTTTTAGTTTTGATTTTGGTAAAACCCTAACTACTGGAGAGGGTGGTATGATTTGCACTGATGATTACGATCTATATAAAAATATAGTTGCATTTTCGGATCATGGCCATGAAGACAACCCTGATTTTCCAAGAGGAGAAGATACAGCAATTTTTGGTGGAGGTTTTAATTATAGAATGGGTGAATTACAAGGAGCGATAGGAAAAGTCCAATTAAAAAAATTTAACGAAGCAACTAAAAAAGCATATACGAATAAAAAATTATTATTAAATAATTTGAAGGATGTATCAGAGTTTTTTACTTATCGAAAAATACATGAAGACACTTCAGAATTTCCGGATAGTGTAGTTATGATGTTTGATAGCATAGATACTAGAACAAGAATTTCAAATTTTCTTTATGAGAAAGGAATAGGATTCAAACTTCTTCCAGGTGCTGTTAAATGGCATTTTGCCGGAAGATGGGATCATTTATGGGTAAATCATGATGAGTATAGATCTAAAGTAAATAAATGGAATAATTCTGAAAAACTACTAGAAAGATGTATTGCTATTCCAATCATGATTAACATGAGTGAAAATGATATTTTAAAAATAGCCCAAGAGATTAAAAATGCTATATACAACGAGTGAGCTTAAACATTTTTTTGATAATTATAATTCAATAGAATCGTATAGATTGAATTATCCGGATGAAAATGTGATTAGGTTTTTGAAATCTAATTTTTCCAATAAGAAATGTCATCAAAATATTTTAGATTTAGGTTTTGGTTCAGGAAGACATCTTAAGTTGCTTTTTGAATTAGGATTTAATGGATATGGTATAGATTTTAGTTCTGTGGCTTCAAGTTATGTGTGTAATAAATTTGTTGATGATAATATCAAATCATATATTGTTACAGCTAATATGGTAAATTTACCATTTAAATCTGATTTTTTTGATGGAATTATTGAGCATGCTACTTTAGTAAACAATTCATGGAGTGATATTTTAAGCGCTGCCCACGAAAGTCACAGAGTTCTTAAAAAAGGAGGCAGAGGCTTTTTTTTACTAAAAAGGATTGAAGATTGTGCTTTTCAGTATGCAAAACATATCCAAGATGGAATTTATATTTCAAAAGAATCTGAATATTTATCATCTGGATTTAATGATAATACAGTTTTACAATTTAAGGCTTTTTCTATAGAAGACATACAAGAAATGTTTTCAGATTTTCATATGGTTAAAATTCATACATGGGATAATTCGTTTAAAGATTTAGATTTAAGCAAAGAACCTAATGAACGAAGAACAGCTTATTGGATCGTGGTAGTAGAAAAATAATTTGAAGAATGTTAAAAATAAAAATGTGTTGTGTACTTCTGTACACAGTGGTTCTATTTATTATTTAAATGCATGGTGGTCGTCTGTTATAAATCAAACAACCCATGATTTCGATATTGTTATCTCTGTTGATGGATTTGATTTTGATTTAGATAAATTTTTAAAAGGACATGAACAATTTAATATTCAATTATTTTATTTTAATTATGGTAGAACAATCAGTGAAATCAGAAATAAAATAATTGAATATTGTTCTGAAAATTATGACAAAGTTATTTTTGTAGATACAGACGACGTTTTGGATAAGTATAGAGTTGCGAAATCTTTAGATTCTTTAGATGCATTTGATTTTACATTTTGTAAAACTTACCTGATTGATGAAAAAGGTAATTCATTGCCATGGATGTTAAAGAAAAATTCATCAATAAATGATATTTGTGAATTTAATAGTTTTGGATTGTCAAATTCTAATTATAAATCTTATGTTTTAAAAGAAATTTTGCCTATTCCTAAAAATTGTGAAATTATTGATTGGTTTATTTCAACTTTTGCTTTTTTATATAGATATAAATTTGCTTACATAGATGAAACATTTATGAAATACAGAATTTATGCACAAAACGTTACTAAAGTTATTCCTCCTTATAATTTGAATGATTTAAATATTAAAACTAAATATGTCTTAAATCATTTTGATTTTATAATGAATATACTTGCAAAAACATCTAAAAATGTATTTGAAAATGATATTGAGATATTTAAACAGCGACATCAATTAGTGCAAAATTTTTATTTTAAATTTTTTAACGATATTGAATATGCTAAAAATTATGTAAATTTATTGAATAAATACTATTTAGAAAATAATGTACGAGAAATTTCTTGGTGGAATGTTGTAGCTAATTCTAAGATTATGTAAATTGTAATAAGTAAAGAAATGAAAGAAATAATTATAGACAACACAGTTATATCTGAAAAACATAGTCCATATATAATTGCCGAGATAGGTGCTAATCATAATGGAGACATGGATTTGGCATTTAATATGATTGACCAGGCTGTTAAATGTGGTGTGAATGCAGTTAAATTTCAATCTTGGACAAAAGATTCATTGTTTTCAAAAAGGCAGTTTGAATCTGGTACCCAAGCTGTTAGTAATGAAAACACTCAAAATTCTTTGTTAGATCAAGTGAACAAATATTCATTATCTTATGAAAATATTGAGAAAATATATGATTATTGTAATAAGAAAAATGTAACTTTTTTATCTAGTGTATTTTCTGCAGACGAAGTAGATTATTTAGATAAATTAGGTATGCCTGCGTTTAAAATTGCATCTATGGATATTAATAATCTTATTTTATTAGAAAAAATAGCAACTAAAAATAAACCTGTTTTGTTATCTACTGGAATGTCAGATATGAATGAGATTATAAAAGCTATTAAGATATTGGAATCTAATGGTTCTGGTCCAATTATTTTATTTCATACAGTTTCAACTTATCCACCGGATGATTCTGAACTAAATTTGAAAAACATTCAAATGTTCAAACAAAAATTTGATTTCATTATCGGATTTAGTGATCATACATTGGGAATTGCTGCTCCATTAGCTGCTATAGCTATAGGAGCTTTAGTTATAGAAAAACATTTTACTACTGATAAGAGTTTAGATGGATGGGATCATCAAATGTCAACAACTCCTGATGATTTTAAAATCATTGTACAAGAAGGTAAGAGAATAAAGAATCATCTTGGAGTTTTTGAAAGGAATCTAAGTAGGGAGGAATTAAATTTAAAACCAATATTTAGAAGATCAATTGTAGCGAGTAAAGATTTGGGTAAAGGAACCATTTTAAGTTTGTCAGACATTAATTTCAAACGACCAGGAGATGGAATCCCTCCAGATAAATACAAAAATGTTATTGGAAAAAAAATAAATTGTGATAAAAAATATGATGACCCTATTTTGTTTTCAGATTTTTGTAAATAAGGTAATAAAATGAAAAATGTAATTGGTATAGGTGCAGGAGATCATTGTCATCAATTAATAGAAATAATAAATTCACAGAATGAATATTTAGTTCATACTTTGTTTGATATTGATGAAAAAAAAATTGGTACAAATATTCAAGATATAACAATTGTAAAAGAAGATTTGACAATTGTTGATCAATATTCAATTAAAGATTTTTTCTTAGGATTCGGAGGGAATCCTTCTAATTACAATCTAAGAGAAAAAATATACAGAAAGTATTTAAAACACAACTTGAATCCTATTAGTATTATTGCTGATAACGCGATCATTTCAAATAGTGCCCAATTATCTTCAGGAACTACTGTTTTGAAATCTGTTATCATAAATACTAATGTAACGATTGGTGAAAACACATTAATCAACAATGGAGCTATTGTTGAGCATGATGTTGTAATAGGTAATCATACAATTATTTCACCAGGGGTTAATATTGCAGGAAATGTAAGTATAGGAAATAATGTGTTTATTGGATTAAATTCAACTATTATTGAAAATGTTTCAATTGAAGATAACGTAATAATAGGAGCTGGGAGCGTTGTGATAAATGATGTGAACAAAAACACTACAGTTGTCGGTAGTCCTGCAAAGGAGATTTCTTGAATAAAATATCTAATGAGAAATTAAAACAGATCATTGTTTTTGATGATGACGACATTAGCCATGTAGCTAAAGTAATGGAAGAAGGGGAAATAGGTGTTGCTTTAGTATGTGATAAGAATTCAAATGTATTAATTGGCATTGTGACTGATGGAGATTTAAGAAGATATTTTATTACTCCCATGAATGCAGATGTAAAGTTTCAGGATATTTATAAGAAAAAACCTGTTGTTGCAAATAAAAATAAAACTAAGAAACAATTTTTGGATATTATAACCGACAACAAAATTAAACATTTACCAGTAGTTGATGATTTTGGGATTCCTGTAGAGCTCATAATATCTAAAGATGATAGCATTTATAATAAAATTGAATCTACTGCAGTAATTTTAGTGGGAGGATTAGGAACAAGACTAAGACCACTTACTGATGAAATACCTAAGCCGATGCTTAATATTGGAACAAAACCAATACTTGAAATGATAATAGAAAATTTAAGAAAGCATAATATTTCAGACATTGTTCTTTCTACGCATTATAAAGAGAATACAATTAGAGAATATTTTAAAACTGGTGAGCAATTCGATATGCAAATCAAATATTATTATGAGAAAAATCCTATGGGAACTGCGGGATGTTTAAAGTATATTGAAAATTTAACCGAAAATTTTATATTACTAAATGGAGATATTTTAACTAATATCGATCATAGGTCAATGCTAAATTACCATTTGGAAAATGATGCAGACATTACAATTGCTTCAAAAAAATACACTCATACACTGCCTTTCGGTGAAATAATTACAAATAAAAATGACAATTTAGTTTCATCAATACATGAAAAGCCTTCAACTAAACATATTATTAATGCAGGTGTGTTTATTATAAAAAAAGAGATGACTAATTTGATTCCATATGGAGTTAAATTTGATTCTACTGATTTAATAAATTCTGTTATTGAAAAAGGTTTTAAAGTTCAAACTTATGATATAGACGGCTACTGGATTGATATAGGCACTCATCAAAATTATTATAAAGCTGTAAATGATAGCAAAGAAGGTAATTTGGATTTATGAAAAATATATTGATAACAGGAGGAGCAGGATATGTTGGTTCTCAAATATCTAAAACTCTTGTTTCTAAAGGTTATAATGTTACAGTTTATGACAGCTTTATTTTCAATCAATTTTCTATGATTGAATATTTAAAATCTTTTGGTTGTAAAATTATAAATGATGATATATCAAATTTTAAATCTTATATAAGTAAACTGGGAAATATAGATACAATTATTCATCTTGCTGCTATTGTTGGAGATCCTGCAACAAAAAAATATCCTGAAATTACTAGAAACACAAATATAAAAAATACTATAGATTTAATCGATTGTGTTGAAAGCTCTGATATATCTAAATTTATATTTTTTTCAACTTGCAGTAATTATGGAAAAATGCAGAATCCAAAATATTTACTTAATGAAGAATCTGAATTAAAGCCATTATCTTTATATGCTGAAAGTAAAGTCTATATAGAAAGATACCTGAAAGAATCTAATCTTGACACTGATTTTACTATACTTAGAATGGCAACAGTTTTCGGCCTTTCAAATAGAATGAGATTTGATTTGACTGTAAATCATTTCACTGCAGAAATGTATCATAATAAAAAAATTGAGGTTTTTGACCCAGATACATGGAGGCCTTATATATATGTTAAGGATATTCCACATGTAATAGATTATGTATTACGTAATAGTGATTTTTTCAAAAACGATGTATTTAATATAGGGAATGATAAAAATAATTTTACTAAACGTATGATTGTTGATCTTATAATTGCAAACCTTGATTTTGATACTGATATAATTTTTAAACAAATTAATTCTGATGATCCGAGAGACTACAAGGTTTCTTTTAAGAAAATACAAAATCTTGGTTTAAATTGCAATACTAGTGTGGAAGAAGGTATTATTGAATTAATAGATAATTTTAAACTTCATAAATATTTAGATTGGAATTTAGCTAAATATAAAAATAATTAAATGAATAAAATACCATTATGTGTGCCATATTTGACAGGGTTAGAAAAGCAATATGTCAATGATTCCATTAAATCTGGATGGGTATCTTCAGTTGGCCCTCAAGTTGATCAATTTGAAACAGATTTTTCGAAGTTTATAGGATCAACAAAGTCAGTTGCTCTATCATCAGGGACTGCCGCGATTCATTTATCTTTAATACTTTCGGGAATTAAAGAATCAGATGAAGTGATAGTACCTTCTCTTACATTTATAGCTCCTGTAAATTGCATAAAATATGTAGGAGCCAATCCTATATTTATTGATGTTGATTATGCAACAGGACAAATTGATATTGATATTTTAAAAAAATTTATTCAACAAAATACTAAATATAAAAATAATAAACTTGTAAATAAAATTACAGGCAATGTGATTAAAGCTATATTACCAGTTCACATATTAGGATATTCTGCTAATATTGATGAAATTATTGCTATAGCTAAAAGATTTGATTTGAAAGTTATAGAAGATGCTACTGAAAGTTTAGGAACAAAATTCAAAGATAAATCAGTAGGAACATATGGAGATTTTGGATGTTTTAGCTTTAATGGAAACAAGCTCATAACAACTGGATCGGGAGGCATGTTAGTATCTAATTCATTAAAAGATATAGAAAAAGCTAAGCATTTATCTACACAAGCCAAATCACATCCAGTCGAATACATACACGATAATACTGGATATAATTATAGATTGTCAAATATATCTGCAGCATTTGGGATTGCCCAATTAGAAAACATTAATAATTTTATTGATAAAAAAAATGAAATTCATGCTCATTATTCAAAAAATTTAGAGATAATTGATGGTATTGAATTTTTTGAAAAAAATACCATTTCAAATTGTGTTGTTTGGTTAAATACAATAAAAATTGATTCAAAAAAATATGGTATAAACTCTAGAGAATTAATGAAAATTTTAAATGATAATAATATTGAAACTAGACCTTTATGGCAACCATTACATAAATCAACTATATATTCTGACTATTATTATTATGGGAGTGATAATTCTGAAAAATTATTTTTAAATTGTTTGAGTATTCCCAGCTCTGTTGGATTAAGTTTAGAGCAACAAAATAAAGTTATTAAAGCAATAAAGAAAAATGCAAAATAAATTTACTGCAATTATTCAACTTAGAAATAATTCTTCAAGATTGAAAAATAAACATTTATTAGAGGTGAATAAATTACCAATTATTAATTTTTTGTATCAGACTTTAGATTCAATTGAGTGCATAGAGAGAATAATATTTTCAACTTCTCAAAATAAAGAAGATGATAGTATTGAAGATTATTGTAAGAAAAAGAGTTATGAATTTTTTCGAGGTGAAGAAGAAAATGTTTTGGCTAGAATATCTGATACTATTACTCGAATGAATATCAAAGGGGATTATATTATTAAATTTTGGGGAGATTCACCACTTATAACTAAAGATGTATGTGAATACGTTATAACTGAATTTTTAGATAAATATTATGGAAATGATTATATTAGTAATAACCATCCAAACACTTATCCAGAGGGAATGCAATTAGAAATAATTAAAAAATCTTTATTGATTGAATTAAATAAAAAAAAATTAAGTAAATTTCATCGCGAGCACGTTACTACTGCTATTTGGATGAATCAAAATTCATATAAAATTGCTAATGTTATCAAATTAAACCCAACTAATATGAAATATCGTTTAGTTTTAGATTATTATGAAGATTATTTATTAATAAAAAACATATTAGAAAAATTTAATAATAAATATTGTGATATAAAACTTTCAGATTTGGAACTGTATTTAGACCAACATCCAGAAATTATAATTTTAAATAAAAATTATATAGAATCTGAAAATTCTTATTATAAAAGGATATTAAAGAAATGAACGCACCCAATTTTATGCATAAAATGTCAGATTTAGAGCAAAAGTATGAGAATGAAATTTATGAATTTTGTTCTATCTTATTTAATTTAAATCTGAGTCTTACTGGCAAAGGTGTTAGAGATGCGTTAAAAATTATTGAAGAATACATATCAATTAATACCAAACAAATACAATCATCAGAAGAAGTATTTGATTGGAAAATTCCATTAGAATGGGTATTAAATGATGCTTATATACTCGATGAATCAAATAATAAGATTTTAGACGTTAAAGAAAACATTTTACAAGTTGTTAACTATAGTAACAGTATAGATACAGTATTAAGTTTAAATGAACTTAAACAAAATATTCATACTATTAAAGATGAACCTGAGGCAATCCCATATGTAACATCTTATTATAACGATGATTGGGGATTTTGTATGAAATATAATGACTATACTTCTCTAAAAGACGGGAAATACAGGGTGGTGATTGATTCTGAATTTAAAGAAGGTTGTATCAATATTGGTGAACTTTATTTGAAAGGCAGATTAGAAGATGAAGTTTTGATTTCAACTTATACATGTCACCCAAGAATGGCAAATGATAATTTGTCTGGAATAGCAGTTGGCGTTTTTCTAGCAAAAATTCTGTCTTTATCTAAAACAAATTATTCATATAGGTTTTTGTTTTTGCCTGAAACTATCGGACCTATAGCTTGGTTAAATCACAACAAATCTAAATTATCTAATATAAAAAATGCAAAAGTTCTTTCTTGCTTAGGAGATGAAAATGCAAGTGTTACTTATCAAAAATCTAAAAAACAAAATTCTGACTTTGATGCCATATATGAGAATTTATGCAAAGAAGGAGAAAAAGTAGAAATCCAAGATTTTCTTCCTTATATTAGTGATGAAAGGCAATATTCTTCATTGGGATTTGATATTCCTACTAGTTTAGTAACAAGATCAATGCCAGGTAAATTTACTGAATATCATACCTCTAAAGATGATATGAATTTTATTAATAAAAAAAAATTAATACATTCTTTATACATTATTTTGAAATCTATATTTATTTATGAAAGAAATTTCAAACTAGAAATACTACATACTGAAGGTGAGCCATTTTTAGGGAAAAGAAATTTACATAAAAAACTTGGAGGATTCAAAAAGGATACAGAAATAGATCTTGCATTTTATTGGATATTTCAATTTGCTGACAGTGAAAATACTATCTTAGATATATCAAAAAAATCTAATTTAAGTTTTGATACAATTTTCGATGCCTGTATTATGTTAGAACAAAATAATCTATTGAAGATTCATAGAGGATATTAATAATCATGTGTGGTTTTATAGGGCAATTTAATGTTAAACGATCACCAGATGATTTCAATATAATAAAGAGTGCTTCAGAATGTTTAAATTGCAGAGGCCCCGATCAAAAAGGATTTTATAAAAGTGATAATTTTGTATTAGCGACTCGACGATTATCTATAAATAATATTTCTAACTTAAATGCTGATCAACCCTTTGTAAGAGAAAACATTTTTATAGGTTTTAATGGTGAAATTTTTAATTATAAATCTATTGCAATTAAGTATTTAAATAATTCAGATGAAAATCTTACTGAGATTGAGCTGATATATTTTTTATATAAAAAATATCATACAAATTTTTTTAAATTATTAAACGGACAATTTTCAATCGTGATTTATGATTCGAATAAAAATATTTTAATTTTATCCCGAGATCCTTTAGGTATAAGACCATTATATTATGTTATAAAAAATCAATTCATTATTTTTTCTTCTTCTACTCAATCTATACATCAAACAAAATTAATTGAGAAATCTATTGACCAATTATCATTAAACATTTCTCATTTGATGTGGGCACCCTTGCCAAACTCGTCAATTTACAAGGATATAAAGCAAGTTGATTTAGGATCATTTGTCAAAATAAAACTACAAAATAATAGATTTGAGATGACTGAAGAAAAATATTGGGAATGGGAGCAAATTCTTAAGAATTCAAATGTTAAATCTAAATTTAGTATAGAAGATTATTTGGATGATTTTAAATTGGAGTTAGAAAAATCCATTGATAGACAATCCATGTCTGACACAGGTTATTCAATCTACTTGTCTGGAGGAATTGATTCAAGTGTTATTGCTACGTATTTAAGCACAAAAAAAACAAAACCAGACACTTTCTCTGTTTTTTTTAATGATTCTGATTACGATGAAAGTAAAAAAATATCTCATTTATTAAAACAAACAAATCTAAATAATTACTCATTAAAAATATCTGACGATGATATTTCTGACAATTTTACGCAAGGAGTTAAAGCAATAGATTCTCCTATTTTCAGAACTGCTCCAATTCCTATGTATTTACTTTCAAAACAAGTTAAACAAAAAGGACATAAAGTAGTTTTGTCAGGAGAAGGTGCAGATGAACTTTTATTCGGATATGATTTATTTAGAGAAATTAAAATAAAAAAATTTGTATTAGACAATAGTGGCAATAAAAAAAGAAGATTGTTGTATGATAATCTGTATCAATATCTTCCACAATTTAAAAATACAAAATACAGAAAATTTGTAATAGATTATATGCTTAATGTTAAAAGCCCAGATCCTTTTTTTGATTTTATGAGTACAAGGATAGTTAACAATTATTCCACGTTAGAATATTTGAATGAAAATTTATTTGAAGAGTCGATAAAATTGATAAAAGAATATCTCCCTAACTCATTTGATTCTTGGGATGAGTTGATCAAAGCACAGTATATTGAAATAGTATTTTTATTACATGGTTATTTATTATCGTCACAAGCAGATAGAGTGTCTATGGCTAATTCGATTGAAGGAAGATATCCTTATTTAGATTTGGAATTTATAAAATTTGTAATTACTAAGATTCCTTTGCAATTAAAGCTAAATGGAAATAATTTTAAATATATTTTAAAGAAAGCTTATGAAGATTTGATACCTGGAAGTATAATTAATTCACCTAAAATAGCCTATCAATCTCCTGAGGCGCGAGTTTTTTTTGAAAATTCCAGATTAAAAAAACAATTTATGCATTTAGACAATCCAAAAGATAATGTATATGAATTTTACAACTATAAAAAAACACAAAAACTTATAAATAAATTATCAACGTCTAATCCTAATTCAAGAATAGGTTTTAGAGATAATATGTCTTGTGTTATGTTACTTTCATTGTCTAAAATAATTAAATAATCAATTTGTTTTATGTTTTGAATAAAAAAGATATTAAATCAATATTAATAGAATACGTTATCGAAGCTACTTTCTTAGATAAAATTTCATCAAAAAATATCGATCTTGATAAATCGTTACTAGATACAGGAATATTAGATTCATATGGAATTATTGAATTAACTGAATATATAGAATCTAAATGGGATTTTGTTATCCCTGAAGAAGAATTTATACTTGAGAATTTTGGATCTGTAAACAAAATGACAACTTATATTTACAGCAAACTGTCCAGTGAAATATTCTGAATATTAATTAAGATGTGCACAAATAAATATCAAGATGGATTCATGGACGATTTGTGGGCGAAATATGTTCATATGATTCAAAATTATTCCAACACTATTTTTTTGGACAGTGGTCATGACATTCTTTTTATTCAGTACAAAGGCATTTTAAATTTTTGCTCAGAGTTACTAAAGTATATTTATAGAAATTTAATGTACTCATCAAATTTAGATTTGAATAATAATAAATATTTACTACTTTGTTCGTCAATAAAAAAAAATGTAGAACCTATTTATAAAGAACTTTATGATAAATTGAACAAAAATTATAATACGGCTAATTATATTAATTTTTCTAGTCAGAAATTATATTTTAGAATGTATATTTTTAAATCATTAATAATTTCATTTTATTTATCAATTAAATTGTTATTTATTTCTTATAAATACAAAGAATATAAATTCAAATTTAGATTTGCGCATGTTTTTATAAATATATTTTATGGATTGCATTTTAAATATATAGCTAAACATATATTTCTACTAACAAAACCAAAAGTAATCATTGTTAATTCGGAAAGAAATTCAAAAATTTCTACCATTTTAAATTTAGTGAAAAGTTATCAAATACGATCTTATTTTATATGTAATGAATTACCAGGAAATCATTTATATCCATTATTATCAAATAATGTGTTTTTTTGGGATGATTTTCATTTAAACCAAGTGTTGAACGAAAATCAATTAATTAATGGCTATATAATAGGTAACTACGAAGTTCAAAATGCTACATTTATCAACCAAAATAGAATTAATTCAGCCTTCAAACATTTTAAAGAAAATGAATATATTTTGTTTTTAGATGATTATGATGGTAATTTAGTCAGAGATAAATATGAGTTTACTATAAAGTATAATCAATTTATGTATGATATTTGTAAGCAAAATCCTGAAAAACAATTTATTTTTAAGAATAGACAATTTGTTAAAAATTTAGTACCTGGACAAAATCAAATTAATCAGTTATCAAATACAATTATTTATAATGGAGAATTAGATTTATCTTTATTTTTGTCATGGAATAAAATTAAAGCTGTAGGTGGTGTTAGTTCTCAAGGATTATATGTTTCTAGTCAATTAAATATTCCTACATTTAGATTGTTTTTTAAAAATATTCAAAAACCTATACCAATAATTGATCACAATGTGCAATTAATAACAAATCATTCTCAATTCAATAAATTTTTGAAAAATAACACGATTCAATCAAATAAAACATATAATTTTAAAAATATTACTGATGAAATTGTAAAAATTATCACTGAAAAATGAAAAAAATAACAAAAAAAGAAATCCGCAATCTTTTGTTAAGTTTGAAAATTAAAAATGGAATGAATTTATTTGTTCAATCAGATTTGGGTGAACTTGGTATTATTGAAGGCGGAATTAAAGAACTTTTAAATTCTCTTATTTCTGTTGTTGGCCCTAAATCAACTTTAGTTTTTCCGTCTTATACATTTAATGTGAAACATTTTGATATTTACAAAACAATTCCAGATATAGAAATAGGGTCTTTTTCAAGATATTTATTTGTAAATAAAATTGGAACTAGAACTATGCATCCCATTCATAGTCATATAGTAATTGGAGCTAAAGAAAGAGAATATACTTCCCAAATATCAAATTTCTCATTTGGCCAAAAATCACTTTTTAATGAAATGGATAAACATAATTTTTATTGGCTAAATATAGGAACATCTATTGATATAACATCTACGTATTTTCATCATATTGAAGCATTAGTTGGAGTTCCTTATCGAGAGTGGATTGAATTGAGTTTGAAGACTACAGATCAAATGCAAAAAACAAAAAACTTCACAGCAAAATATTATTCAAGAATATTAGAATCTCAAAATGTATATAATTTTAAAAAAATATATGATACGTTAATTTCCAAAGAGATCATTATAAAAAACAATAATTTTGAGATCGCAAAATTTGATAAGGTTAAATTTGAGACTGTTTATCAATTAAATAATGATCCAAATTTGTTCAAATGTTAAGATGATTTTATGAGTAAATCAAAAATATTTATTACAGGAATTGCAGGCTTTTTAGGCAGCCATTTAGCTAATCGATTCATTGAAGAAGGTTATCAAGTCGCGGGATGTGATAATTTGCTTGGGGGTTATATAGATAATGTCCCCACAAATGCTGAATTTTATGAATCTGATTGTACTGATTTTGAAAAAATGCAAAAAATAATAAAAGGATCGGACATTGTTTATCACTGTGCTGCAGCACCTTATGAAGGATTGAGTGTTTTTTCTCCCCATATGATTACAAAAAATATTGTTGATGCTTCAGTGTCTGTAATTAGTGCATCAATATCTAATAATGTAAAAAGATTTGTGTATTGTTCTAGTATGGCCAGGTATGGAGAAAATGAAGTTCCATTTTTAGAAACAATGGATCCAAAGCCACAGGATCCATATGGGATTGGAAAAGTCGCAGGAGAGGATATATTAAAATGTTTGTCAGATCTGCATAAAATGGAATATGTCATTGCTATTCCTCATAATATATACGGACCTAGGCAAAAATATGATGATCCATTTAGAAATGTAGCATCTATAATGTCTAATTTAATGCTATCGGGAAGACAACCAATAATTTACTGAGATGGAAGTCAAATGAGATGTTTCAGTTATATAGAAGATGATATTAAGATATTATTTGAATTAGCATTTACAAATCATTCAGAAATAGTAAATAGTATTATTAATATTGGACCAGATGAGGAGTTTGTATCAATTTATGAACTTTCTGAAATCATAGCTGAAATTATTGGATTTGAACTTGATCCTGTATATTATCCTGGGCGACCTTTGGAAGTTAAATATGCTACATGTTCTGCTGAAAAAGCAAGAAAAACTCTAAATTATAAAACTGAATTTTCTCTAAAAGATGGTTTGATTGATATGATTGATTGGATCAAAGATAGAGGAATTAAACCATTTCAATATCATATAGATTTAGAAATTGTTAATGAATTCACTCCCAAAACATGGACGGAAAAAAAGTTTTAAAATGATTAGTTTATTAATGTTCACTTACAACGAGCAGGATCACATCAGACAATCCTTGGAATCGATATTAAGTCAAGATTATCAGAATTTTAATTTAATTATTTTAGATGATTGCTCAACAGATAAAACATACGAAATATTGAAAGAATATAAACATAAAGATCCTCGTATTTCTTTATATGCAAACAAAATGCGAAAAGGATATTGTTATAATTATCGCAAAACTTTTCAATTAATTAATGAAGAACCTCAATATTTTGCCTGGGTTGCAGGGCATGATGTTTACACTAATACATGGCTGTCATCTCATGTGAATGAAATAAGTAAATATGATGAAGTTGCATTAATTTATTCCAAATCTTCACGAATTGATAAAAATAACCAACTTATACCACATGAATATGAATCAATAAATTATTTCAATTATATAATTGATTCTGATTTTCAAAGAGTTAAAAACATTATTTGGAGAGGTTCTGGTTATGGCAATATGATATATGGATTGTTCAGATACAGTATAGTAAAACAAATGAATAAATTTCCATTTACATTAGTACCAGATATGATGTTTATTTTTGAGCTTTCTAAATGGGGGAAAATTTATTTACTTCCAGAAATACTTTGGCACAGAAGATTTGTTAATAAATATGATCCTGAAAGGCAGAAGAGGGTAGGGTTTAATAAAATTCCAAGATATTTGTCTGTAAATTGGAGAATTGTTAACTTTTTTATTTTATTTTACAGAACAGTTATAAGCATTCCCTCACAAAAAAAGAAAAGAATATTAGGTTTATATTTATCTTGCAATTATATGTTTCGATATTTTATCGATTATATAAAATTGTACATATTTAAATTAAAGTATTAGAGTGATTAATCCTGCAGTTTTATAGAATTAATAAATTTTTGGTTATTTAAAAACCACTCTCCTGTTTCATGTACTCCTTTGTTTATGTCATATTGAGGAACCCAATTTAGTTTTGATTTTATTTTATTTATATCTGCTAGACTATGTTCAATATCTGACAGATCTCGTTTAAAGAATTTAATTTTTGCTTTTTTCCCAAGGTAGTTTTCAATGACTTTTACTAACTTGTTAATAGTGATTGCATTACCTCCTCCAATATTGAAAATTTCAAATCCTTTGATTTTTGTAGCAGATATTAATACATCAGCTACATCTATCACATATGTAAAATCCCTTGTTTGTTCTCCGTTTCCAAAAATAGTAATTGGCTGATCATCTAAAATTGATTTAATAAATTTAAATATAACCATGTCAGGCCTTCCGAAAGGTCCATATACAGTGAAAAACCTTAATACAGCAGAGTTTATATTAAAATGATAATTATAAGTGTAAGTTAACAATTCAGCTGATATTTTAGATGCAGCGTATGGAGATAATGGATAGGAGTTATTATCTGTTTCTCTTGTTGGTAGTGATTTGTTATCACCGTAAACACTTGATGTTGATGCAAGTATAAAATTTGGAACTTTTAATTCTTTACACATTTCAAGTATATTGATAGTGGCATTCACATTGTTGTCTTGATATGACCAAGGATCAATAATACTTGTCCTAATTCCTGCGTAAGCAGATAAATGTATTACAGCATCTATATCTGAGAAAAGATTATAGTTTGACTGAATTTCTTTTTTTTGTGTTAAATCAAATTTAAAAAATTTGAAATTATCAAATTTTTCCAAATCTTCTAATCGAGCCTTTTTAAGATTAACATCGTAAAAATTGTTTAGATTATCTATTGCGTAAACTTTGTCAGTTTTAGAGTTTTCAAGTATTTTTTTTGAAGTATGATATCCAATGAATCCAGCTGCACCTGTAATTAAGTAATTCAATAGTGTGTATCCTTGTTTTTTATTATTAAAATTTTGTTATTAATTTATAGTAATTATTTATTTTTAAATTTAATTTTTCTACCTACTGCAAAATATTCAAATCCTTTGTTTATAATATCATCAGTATCAAGAAAATTTTTGCCATCATATATAATTTTTTGATTTATCATTGAATTATTAACTTTTTCCCAATTTAATTTTTTAAATTCAGGCCAGTCTGTCATGATTATTATTACTTCAGAACCTTCAATTGCGTTATAAACATTAGAATGAAAATTTACATTTTGAGTCAATGTTTTTTTTGCATTCTTTATACTAACCGGATCATATACATTTATAACTGCACCAGTTTCACTTAATTGTTTGATTAAATTTATAGAAGGAGATTCTCTTATATCATCAGTCCCAGATTTGAATGACAATCCAAGTATACAGATATTTAAAGAGCTAAGATTTGTGAATCTTTCAAGTAGAAAAAAATATGGCATTAATTGTTGTTTTTGATTCGTTGTTATAATTGATTGAAGCAAATCAAAGCTTTGTAAATTAGTCATGGACAAATGATTTAATGATTGGATATCTTTAGGAAAACACGATCCTCCATATCCAACACCTGGAATTAGGTAATTAGGGCCTATTCTTGGATCTAACCCTATACCTTTTGCAACATCGTCAACATATGCTCCAAGTTTATCACATAAATTTGCTATTTCGTTTATGAAAGATATCTTATTTGCCAAAAAAGCGTTACTAGCAAATTTTATCATTTCTGATGATGTAATATCTGAATTCACAAATGTGGTTTCAGAATAATTATTGTATAATTTTTTTAAATATTTGTGCGCATTATTAGAATTTGCCCCAGATATTATTCTATCAGGATTTTTCCAATCATTTATGGCTTGTCCTTCTCTTAAGAATTCAGGATTTGATATATACAGGTTTTTTAACTCTTTATGATTGTTTATTATTTTTTCACCTGTGCCAGGGGGTACGGTACTTTTTACAATTATAAATGGATTGTTGATATAGTTGTTTATTACCCATTTGATTGTTGAATTTATTTGAGAAATATCTAAATTACCTGTTTCTGAGAGTGGGGTTCCAACAGCAAGCATTACTACATCTGATTGTAAATTCTTATATTCTTTGACAGTTTTGAAATTTAGTGATTTATTTAAAATCGATTTTTTTACTAATTCGGTAAGGCCAGGTTCGTAAAATGGGATTTCCCCTTTAGAAATGATTTTGATTTTATTTGAGTCAATGTCATAGCCTGTTACTTGATGACCTTCATCGGACAAACATGCTGCTGCTACCAGGCCAACATAACCTAATCCAATAATATCTACATTCATTCTTTTCCTTTTGTTTTTTGAATTTATTTTTGGAAGTTTGATTTACGTTTATGATTATATCAATTTTCATATGAGATAATAAGTTACATAATTTGAATTATCATTAATAGTATTTAGTTGAACATATGTTTATATCAATCTTAATTGTTTATAAATATACAGTCTAATTGTTGATGTTTTATTATTTATATAAAATAATAGAAATAAAAAAACAGAAGTAATTTGTACTTAAAATGAATAAGAAATTAGTTAATGTATCAGTCATAATTCCAACATATAATGAACAGAATTATATTGATAATACTATTAATAGTTTATTAAATAATAATTATCCTAAGAAATTAGTAGAAATCATAATTGTAGATGGCGGAAGTTCTGATAACACAATTAATATTGTTAAAGATAAAATTAAACAAA
>MDTE01186275.1_pt1 | contig 26369 bp, 14 predicted proteins | sample 811231 | NCBI WGS metagenome assembly MDTE01 (sample SAMN05326651, study PRJNA326480) | marine metagenome | isolation source: seawater | place: Indian Ocean: Red Sea | collected 2010
CCAGGCTAGGGTCGCACACTTGACGCGCATCGGGAACTCGCGGACTCCGGCGAAGACGGCCATTTTACCCAGGCTTATCTCATCGACCGGTGTGTTGACCTCGGCAGTTACCATAGTGTGAAACTGCTCAAAGATTTCAATAGCTTCAGCGACCGCTTTGCCTTTGAGGGTATCGGTCATCAATGAGGCTGATGCTTTGGAAATAGCGCAGCCCGATCCTTCGAAGCGGATATCCGCAATCCGTTCTTTATCGATGTGCAGATAGATGTGCAGGTGGTCGCCACAGAGGGGGTTATAGCCTTCCTGGGTGTGGTTGGCATTGTCGAGTCTACCGAAATTGCGCGGGCTCTTATTGTGGTCAAGGATGATCTGCTGATAGAGTTCACGGAGTTCGGTCATTAGTTGAAAACCTCGTTGACTTTGTGTAGCGCTTGGGCGAGTGCGTCGATCTCGTCGTGGGTATTGTAGAAGGCCATAGAGGCGCGGACCGTTGCTGGCACCTGATAAAATTGCATGGTCGGCTGAGCGCAGTGATGTCCGGCGCGCACGGCAATGCCTTCGGTATCGAGGATGGTGCCGATATCGTGTGGATGGACTCCGTCGAGGGTGAAGGAGACGACGGCGACTTTCTTGCGCGCGGTGCCAATAAGTCGCAAGCCGGGGACTTCAGCTAGCGCTTGATGGGCGTACGTTGTGAGTTCGTCTTCGTAGGCGGCGATCGCATCGCGGCCTATGGAGTTTATATAGTCGATGGCCGCTTCCAGACCGATGCCACCAGCGATGTGCGGAGTGCCGGCTTCGAAACGAGTCGGTGGTTCGGCGTAGGTCGTTCCATCGAAGCTCACCCGCTCGATCATCGAGCCACCGCCCTCCCAGGGCGGCATTTCGGCGAGGAGGGATTTCTTGCCGTAGAGCACGCCAATACCGGTGGGGCCGAAGAGTTTGTGACCGGAAAAGGCGTAGAAGTCAGCGTCGAGATCCTGAACATCGACGGGTAAGTGCGGTACCCCCTGGGCACCATCGACGACGACGACGGCCCCGTGTTTATGCGCTAATGCGGAGATCTCCTTGATGGGGAGGATCGTACCCAGGGCATTGGAGGCGTGGGTTAGGGCGACGATCTTGGTGCGGTCTGAGAGTAGTTTCTCGTACTCATCGATGAGAAACTCGCCCTTGTCATCAATGGGGGCGACTTTGAGTATTGCGCCCTTTTCCTGGCAGAGCATTTGCCAGGGCACGATATTGGCGTGATGCTCGATGCGTGAGACGATGATCTCGTCGCCGTTGCCGATCTTCTGGCGGCCGTAGCTCTGGGCGACTAGGTTAATGGCCTCGGTGGTACCCCGAACAAAGACGATTTCGCCATTTTCACGGGCATTGATGAATTGGCCGATTCGACCACGAGCGCGCTCAAAGGCGAAGGTCGCTTGCTGGCTGAGGAAGTGGACACCGCGGTGTATATTGGAATTTTCGGACGCGTAGTAACGCTGCAGTGCATAGATGACGGTCAGCGGTTTTTGCGTGGTTGCGCCATTGTCGAAGTAGATTAGTTCCTTATTGCGAATTTTCTCATTGAGCACGGGGAAATCGCGGCGAATTCGCGCGACGTCGATCGGGGTTGCCGCAGGTTTTACTTTTACGGTGCTCATGGTGCGATTCCTGCATTTTGATCTAGGTAGTGGGTGACCAGTGCGTCGAGCGAGTTGCGCAGTGAGTCGATGCGGATGCGGTCGAGGACCTCGCCGGCAAAAGCTCGGGTCAAGACCTGTCCAGCTTTGTGGCGGCCTATGCCACGGGAGCGCAGGTAGAAGATGGCGTCTGGATCGAGTTGGCCGATTGTAGCGCCGTGCGAACATTTGACATCGTCGGCGTAGATCTCGAGTTGGGGTTTGGTGTCGATGCGTGCAGATTCCGAAAGCAGCAGGTTCTGGTTGGCCTGGTAGGCATCGGTCTTTTGTGCCGCCTGGTGCACATGGATCTTGCCGCGAAAGACACCGGTGGCCTCGCCTGCGAGGATACCCTTATAGAATTCGTGGCTGCGGCAATGGGGTGCGGCATGCTCGATGAGCGTGTGGTTGTCGACGTGTTGGTCGTCGTTTTCGACGTAGAGTCCGTTGAGAGTCGAGTCGACGCCTTCGCCCACGAGGGCGGTGTGTACGTGGTTGCGGGTCAACTGGCCGCCGAGGGTGATCGAAGTAGAGCGGAAGCGGGCTGCCCGCTCTTCACGGACATAAGTGGCAGAGATGTGGAAGGCGGCATTTGATTCGCGTTGGACCCGGTAGTGGTCGATGGACGCGTTTTCTCCCAGGTAAATTTCGCTGACGGCATTGGTGAAGTAGGTTTCGTACCCCAGCCCGACGTGGCTTTCGACGAGGCTTGCCTCGGAGTTGGCTTCGGCGACGATAAGGATGCGTGGATGGGATACGGTCTTGACCTCCTGGCCGGTTGATACGAAGAGCAAGTGAACGGGTTGAGTGAGTACGGTTTGCGGGCGAAGGTGAATCAGCGCGCCATCGTGCAGGAAGGCGGTATTGAGTGCGTTGAAAGCCTCATTTTTCGTACTCGCCTGTTGGCCGATATAGCGGTTGATGAGGTCGGTGTCCTCGACGAGGGCAGTACTCAGACTTTTGACTAGAGCGCCTTTGGGGAGTGCGTCGAGTTGGGAAAGGCTGGCGTTGAAATAGCCGTTGATGAAAACCAGGCACGGCAGGTCATAGCGGAAGGGAGCAATAGCTGCGTCGGAGGGTGCGGTCTCCGACGCGGCCAAGCCGAAATTGAGACCACTGAGCGCTGCGAGACTGGTGAATCGCCATTCCTCGTCCTTGGTCGTGGGAAACCCAGCAGCGGTGAAGTCCGCTATGCTAGTGCGTCTGAGCGAACCGACGGAGCTTGTAGCTTGGCCGTTGAGACCTTGTTCGAAAGTGGCGAAGCAGTCCTGGTACCAGTCGCTCATGCGCTATGCTCCAGGCTGGCGTCTTTGACCCAGTCGTACCCTTTTTCCTCCAGTGCGTGTGCTAGGCTTTTGTCGCCCGATTTGATGATGCGGCCCTGGTAGAGTACGTGGACGTAGTCGGGGATGATATAGTCGAGAAGGCGCTGATAGTGGGTGACGACGACTACCGCTTTGTCAGGGCTATGCAGTTTATTGACTCCGTTGGCAACAATGCGCAACGCGTCGATATCGAGTCCGGAGTCGGTCTCGTCGAGAATTGCGAGTGCGGGTTCGAGTACGGCCATTTGCAACACTTCGTGCCGTTTTTTCTCACCGCCGGAAAAGCCTTCATTGACCGGTCGTTTGAGGAAGTTTTCGTCCATTTCGACCAGGGCTAGTTTTTCGCGGATCAGCGAGAGGAAGTCGATCGCATCGATATCCTCCTCGCCGCGGTGCTTGCGTATTTCGTTATAGCTGGTGCGCAGAAAATAGGTGGAATTGACGCCGGGGATCTCGACCGGGTACTGAAAGGCGAGGAAGAGGCCTTCACGGGCTCTTTGCTCGGGGTCGAGATCTAGCAGGTCGCGTTCGCGGTAGCGGACCGATCCGGCGGTGATTTCGTAGCCCTCGCGGCCAGCTAGAACTTGAGCTAGGGTGCTTTTACCTGAGCCGTTAGGGCCCATTATCGCGTGGACTTCTCCGGCTTTGACTTCGAGATCGATACCTTGGAGAATCTCGGTGTCTTCGACTCGGGCGTGGAGGTTTTCAATTTTTAGCATTGCGGATGCGTTTCCTTGATCTAAGCGTTCAGCCGACGCTGCCTTCGAGGCTAATCCCCAGGAGCTTCTGTGCCTCGACGGCAAACTCCATTGGCAGTTCGGCCAGGACTTCTTTACAGAAACCATTGACGATCATCGAGACGGCGTCTTCGGTCGAGAGTCCACGCTGGTTGCAATAGAAGATTTGGTCCTCGCCTATTTTGGCGGTCGAGGCTTCATGCTCGACATGGGCCGACGGGTTGCGGACGTCGATATAGGGAAAGGTGTGGGCGCCGCACTGGTCGCCGATGAGCATCGAATCGCACTGGGTGAAGTTGCGAGCGTTATCGGCGCGTTTCATGATTTTGACCTCACCGCGATACGTGTTCTGACCGCGTTTGGCGGAGATGCCCTTGGAGACGATCGTGCTGCGGGTGTTCTTGCCGATATGGATCATCTTGGTGCCGGTGTCGGCCTGTTGGCATTTGGAACTGACAGCAACCGAGTAGAACTCGCCGACCGAGTTGTCGCCTTGCAGGATACAACTCGGGTATTTCCAAGTGATTGCCGAACCGGTCTCGACCTGGGTCCACGAGATTTTGGAATTCGCTCCTCGGCATGCTCCGCGCTTGGTGACGAAGTTGTAGATGCCGCCTTTGCCCTCGTCATCTCCGGGGTACCAGTTCTGTACGGTGGAATACTTTATCTGCGCATCGCCGAGGGCGACGAGTTCGACGACGGCGGCATGGAGTTGGTTCTCATCGCGCATCGGCGCGGTACACCCCTCCAGATAGGAGACATAGGAACCTTCATCGGCAATGATCAGCGTGCGTTCGAACTGTCCGGTGTTGGCGGCATTGATGCGAAAATAGGTCGATAGCTCCATCGGGCAGCGCACGCCACTGGGCACGTAGACGAAAGAACCGTCAGTGAAAACAGCGGAGTTGAGGGTAGCGAAATAGTTGTCGTTGTAGGGCACCACCGTGCCCAGATACTTCTGCACTAGTTCGGGATGCTGCTGCACCGCTTCGGAGAATGAGCAGAAAATGATCCCGAGATCGGCGAGTTTGTCCTTGAAGGTTGTGGCGACCGAGACGCTATCGAAGACGGCGTCGACCGCGACGCCAGCCAGCATTTTTTGCTCTTCGAGGGGGATGCCAAGCTTTTCGTAGGTCGCCAGGATTTCGGGGTCGACCTCGTCGAGACTGGCGATCGATTCTTTTTTGGGCGCCGAGTAGTAGACGATATCCTGGTAGTTGATCTCGGGATAGTGGACCATGGCCCAGCGCTCGCTTGGCTTGCGCTGGGTAGGGTCCTCAAGATCAAGCCAATGCCGATAGGCTTTGAGCCGCCATTCGAGCATGAAGTCGGGCTCGTTCTTCTTGGCCGAGATAAATCGGATGATTTCCTCGTTGAGGCCTGGAGGGGCCGAGTCAGCCTCGATATCGGTGACAAAGCCCCACTCGTAATCGCGGTTGGCGAATTCTTCGAGCACTTCGGTCTCGTCCTCAGTCTTCGCCGTGGTCGATTCGCTCATTATTTATTCCTCACAAGGTGCGTAATATTCCTATGTTGACAAAAAGGTCAAGATTTATAAAAAAAGACGTATCTCAGCTTCTGGTAAGAAGATAGGAATCCTTATTAAAAAGTCAAGATTAGGAGTGAATAAATCGCAGGCCGAGACTCAGCCTATCTTTTTGCGCTGGACCAGATAGTGCGCCAACGCCTTGTCGAAGGGAGTTTCGGTATCGAGCAGCGCGTAGTCGATTCGGGCCTCGGCGCAGCCCAGGCGGTAGGTCTGGATGAGGTTGTCCATCAATGCTCGGTACTCATGGCGGATATGCCAGGGTTGGGTGCTGAGGGTCTCGTCGGGGGATTCGAGGTCGTAAAAACGGGTCTCGTCGCGAAAGTCGAGGTCCTGTTCGCGGGGGTCGAGCAGGTGAAAGACTACGACCTCGTGTCCGAGGTGGCGAAAGTGACGCAGTCCTTTGAGGACTTCGTCCGGATCGTCGAGCAGGTCCGAGAGCACGATGATCAATCCGCGGCGCGAGATGCGTTCAGCGAGATCGTGGAAAGACGGGGCCATACGTGTATCGCTCTGTGGTCGGGCTTGGTCGATGGTCTTGAGTAGGATCTGCAGGTGGCTCTGTACCGAGCGGGGCGGCACATAGGTTTCGATCTGGTGGTGGTAAAGCAGGAGTCCGACGGCATCGCGTTGTTTGAGCATCAGGTACGAGAGCGCAGCAGACAAAGCAGTAGCATAGCGGAACTTGCTAAGCGGCGCACCGCTTTGATAGTTCATCGAGCCGGAGATGTCGATGAGTAGGTACGCTTTGAGATTGGTTTCTTCCTCGTACTGTTTGACGTAGAGACGACCGGATTTGGCGTAGGCCTTCCAATCGAAGTTGCGTAGGGGATCTCCTGGCAAATAGGGGCGGTGCGCAGAAAATTCGACTGAGAAACCGTGGTAGGGACTGCGGTGCAGACCGGTTATGAAGCCCTCGACAACGAGTCGGGCGACGAGATCTAGTCGCGAAATTTGCGAGATCGTTTCAGGGTCGAGATAGGAGGTGTGTTCGCTCAAATCAGGATTCCGTCGCGATGTCCTCAATCAGACGACCGATCAGGCCGGCGGCGTTGATATTCTGCGCTTCGGCGTGAAAATTTACCACGATCCGGTGGCGCATGACGGGTAGAGCTACCGCCTGGATATCCTCGATGGCGACCGAATGGCGACCGGCGAGTATTGCCCGTGCCTTAGCTGCCAGGATGAGGTATTGCGAGGCGCGGGGTCCCGCGCCCCAGTTGACCATCTCGCGAACATAGGCGGGGGATTGTTCATCTCCGGGCCTGGAGGCGCGGACTAGCGCGACGGCGTAGTGGATGCAATGATCAGCTACTGGCACCCGGCGCACCAACTCCTGAAGCTCGACGATTTTCTGGCCGTCGATGACTTTTGCGACCTCGTTCCTGCTGACGCTGGTTGTCGCTCGGACGATTTCTTCTTCCTCGTCCCGATTGGGATAGTCGATCCACAACTCGAAGATAAAGCGGTCGAGCTGGGCTTCGGGCAGTGGGTACGTGCCTTCCTGTTCGATGGGGTTTTGAGTCGCCAACACGAAAAACGGCTCGCTGAGTTGCATGGTCTCGCCACCAGCAGTGACTGCGTGTTCCTGCATGGCCTGGAGCAGGGCCGCCTGGGTTTTTGGTGGGGTGCGGTTGATCTCGTCGGCGAGGATGATATTGGCAAAGAGTGGCCCCTGTATGAAGCGGAAGGTCTTGCGTCCGGTCTCGGCGTCTTCCTCGAGGACTTCGGTACCGGTGATGTCGGAGGGCATCAGGTCGGGGGTGAACTGGATCCGGCCGAAGGAGAGGTCGAGCGTGCGTGCAAGTGTCTGGATCAGGGTGGTCTTGGCCAGGCCAGGCACGCCGACCAGGAGGCAATGGCCGCCGGAAAGCAGGGCTATGAGCAGATCTTCGACGATCTGCTTTTGGCCGATCACGACCTTGGAGATCTCGCCGTAGATCCGATCCCTGATTTCGCTAAGTTGTACTACCGCCTCGACATCCGACATGTGCATCCTTTCTACGGGTTTAGGGGATGTGCGAGCGACTGCATCCTTTTAGGGGGGCGGAGTGCGGAGCAGTCGACCGTGCTGGTTGGCGAAAATATAGTCCAGATTGCGGCCTGATTCAAGCAAGCGCGCCTGGCCAGGGATATTTTTTGTATCCCTCTAAGCGATAGGATATATTGGGTCGGACTGTTCCAAGTCGCTGATTGTAGGGATCTTTGCCAATGCGGTAAACCCATTGACATTTTTGATGAAAATCCCGCGGGGAAGAGGTCGACATGAGTATGGGTGGCGAACCCGGCATTAAAGACGAGGGGGCAGAGGGGCTGCTGCCGCCGTCGTTTCGCTCTAAATTGGATCTCGGGCAGAGTTCGTCCCAGAACACCACTCCTCCAGAGATGGAGGCTTTCACCCTTAGAGCGTTCTTGCTCGGGATTGGTTTTGCCTCCCTTATCGGGGGAGGTGTGGCTTATAGCACGCTCTATTTGCAGGGCTCTTTCATGGCGCTGGGCTTTGGTACGGTCGGCGCTGTTTTGCTGCTCTTTCTTTTGTCCGGGCTGATCAATCCTCTGCTCAAGCTGGTATGGGCTCCGCTGGGTTTGCGGCGTGGCGAGATGCTCCTGATCTACATAATGATGGTGATGGCCTCTCCGATTCCGAGTATTTTCGCTCCTCGGCTGCTCACGAATATCGTCGTTCCCCTTTACTATGCCACGCAGGAAAACGAGTGGGTGCAGTTGCTGCAGCCGCATATACCGGCCTGGCTCATGCCGACTGATCCAGGTATCGATCAGCCATTTTTCGAGGGAATCGGAGCCGGTTATGCGGTGCCCTGGCAATCCTGGTTGCCGGTGCTTCTGGTCTGGCAGCCTTTTATCTGGGCCCTTTTCTTGGTGATGATTGCCGCGATGGTCATTTTGCGTCGCCAATGGGTGCATAACGAACGGTTGGCTTATCCTCTGGTGCAGTTACCATTGGCGATGACCGAGGAGGTTAAAAGCGGGGAGTTCTTGCCGCCCTTTTTCAAAAATCGGGTAATGTGGATCGGTTTTGCAATCCCCGCTACCTGGAGTACTCTGCACGGACTCTACAGCTATTTCCCCGAGTTAGTACCCTTTGCCGGCAACGTAGATCTGATCGACCAGACCGTGCCTATAATGGGCAATTCTACCCAGCTCCTGCTCAAGTTCAGGTTTCATATCCTCGGTTATTTTTATTTCCTCAAGACCGAAGTGGCTCTGAGCCTGTGGGTTTTCAATCTGCTCGCCTCTTTGCTGGAAGGGCTTCTGCAAGTACTGGGGGTTGTTGGTTCACAGAGTTTGGGGCCTGGACACGGGATTCGCAATCCGATTTTTGTGCACCAGTCGGTGGGGGCGATGGTGGTGCTTTTTCTCGGTGGTCTATGGGCTGGACGCCGTCATTTCCAGGCTGTGTGTCGCAAGGCGTTAAAGGGAGATCCTAGCGTGGACGATTCACGCGAGATTCTCTCCTATCGGGCATCGCTGATTATTCTCGTTTTCGGCAGTGCGGTGATCGTGGGGTGGCTATGGCTGGCCGGGTTGCCACTCTGGGTAGGGTTTGGACTGGTTTTATTGGCCGCAGTGATCTTTGTCGGTTTTACCCGGGTGGTCGTCGAGGGGGGGCTATCGGATGGGGCACCACCTGCGGTACCGGCCGGGATTCTGATCTCGGCAGTGGGCTCATCGGCGATTGGTGCGCCGGGGCTGGTGATTATGGCGACGACCTACTTCTGGACTGCCAATGCGCGGAGTTTCGTTATGGCTTCGTGTGCGAATGGGCTCAAGCTCGGTGATGAGTTGGGATCCAGCCAACGTCCACTATTCTGGGCGATGGTGCTGGGGTTGGCTGCGGCACTTTCGGCAGCGGTATGGATGATTCTCGAACTGAGCTATGAGCACGGTGCACTCAACTTGCGTTTGGAATCGTACTCGCGTGCTGGCTACGCGTACATTCAGGGGCTGATTCGCTATCCTAGTGAGCCCCAGCTCTGGGGTTGGCTCAATATGGTCATTGGGGCGGTAGTGATGCTCGGCTTGACTCTGGCGCGGTGGTATTATGCCCGCTGGCCCCTGCACCCGCTGGGCTATCCGGTCGGACCCACGTGGATTATGGATCATCTCTGGTTTAATATGTTTCTGGCCTGGCTGATAAAAATTCTGGTGCTCAAATACGGGGGCACCGAACTCTACGATAAGACGCGGCCCTTCTTTTTAGGGCTGATACTCGGCCAGCTGACTCCGGGGGGAATTTTTCTTATCGTCGATCACTTCACCGGTACGGTCGGCAACGTGATTTTTTGGGGCTGAGCCATTGGCAGATCATCCTCGGTTGAGAAGCGGGTAGACTGGTGTCGAAATTCCATTCCTTGCTCATGCATTTTGCCGGTATTGTGCTGATCTCGTGGCTTGGACTAGCCGTAGAGGTCGGTGCCGAGGAGGGGCGGATTGCTGCGATAATCGATTCGCTGACGGCGCACGATTCACGGGTGGTCGGCTACCCCGGTTGCGCCAGGGCTGCCGATTTCATCGAGCGCGAACTGCACCTGGCAGGGCTTGAGGAAGTACAGCGCGAAGAATTTCCGGTCGTGGTGCCGATCGATAAGGGTGGGCGGTTGCGAATTGCCGCGAGTGAGGAATCGTTCCAACTCTGGGGCCTTTGGCCCAACCAGGTGCTCACGCCGACCTTGCCTGCAACGGGCTTGACGGCGCCAATGGTCTATGGCGGAACGGGTGAGTTCGAGGAATTTGGCGGCAGTGCTATGGACGGGCGGATTGTGCTGATGGAATTTGCCAGTTGGGGCCACTGGCTACGTGCCGCCGGACTCGGGGCTCGCGCTGTGGTTTTTATCGAACCCGATGATCCGAGTTGGCGGCAGGCCGAAGCCAAGTTTGCCCAATTGCCGCTGGATATACCTCGATTCTGGATCGCGCGGGAAGCCGGTACAGCGCTGCGCAGGAGACTGGAAAAAGGCGAATTATTAGTCGAATTGGAAGCGCGCATGGAGTGGCAGGAGCGTCCGGCGTGGAATATTTGGGGCATGGTGTCAGGTACCGATCCCGAACTGCGACAAGAGACCATCGCGATCGAGGCCTACTACGATGGTATTTCGGTAGTTCCAGGGTTGGCTCCCAGCGCCGAGACGGCCTGCAGCATTACCGGTTTACTGGAACTGGCCCGACATTTGCGCGACTCACCGCCGAAGCGCAGTGTACTTCTTTTAGCCACTTCGGCTCATTTTCAGGCCCGGCAGGGGATTGTCGATTTTTTAAATCGCCATGCCCGCCGCCATCCCCACTATATCGACAAAATGGAATCGGATGCCGGCATCGATTTATTTATCAGCCTGGATCTCTCGAGCCACTCGAACCAGATAGGGATTTGGAACAATACTCAGCGACAGGATCTCAAGCGCTTCTTTGCCCCGTTGGGCCGCGCTTTTCTTCGCTATGCCGCGCGTGTTGGTTCCGAGGCGAACCTGGTCAATGGCATAACTCCGGTCAAAGGCCTGGAGTGGGCCGATTACGTGCCCGATGGATTGCTGATCAATAGCCAGACGGCATTGCGAGCCGGGCTGATATCACTGGCTCTAGTTTCGGTCAACGACGGCCGTTTTGGTGTCGATCTTCCGCTCGATCGGATAGAGCGAATGGATCTGGGCAATCTGGCAGGCCAGATCCATTTGCTGAAGGGGGTGTTGACTCAGGCTTTTGACGACCCCGAACTGCTGGCTAATCGCCGCGATTTTCTGCCGGTGCTCAAGGATGAACTGCGCAACTTGAACATTCAGGTGCGCGCCATGCCTCGTCGGTCTCAGGTCCCCGATCGATCTGTTGCTGGGGCGGTAGTGGCGTTAAAGCCGACTCCGGACCTAGGTAAGACACTTAAAGGAGTGCGCAATATCCGCATCTATAGGAGCGACGATCGTGGCGATGTCGAGGTTCCCGGTCTCGCCCTTGGTCAGCATGCTGTGACTGCTCATGTGCTCGATCCAACGAGTGGTGGGATACGTTACGCGCCGGATTTGAGTACTCGGGCATCGAAATTCCACCGCGAAGCCCGCGCAGATGGTTGGCTTACCGCCTCGGTGCAGTGGCCGGACGATAAAAAGCCGATTGTGGTTTTTTCCTGTTTGGCCGCACCATTTTACGGGCTGGCCGATCCGCGTTTTCTCAGCGATTTATCTGCGATCAAGATTCTCAGCCCGGGTGATGTAGCGCCGCGTCAGTTTGGCTATGCGCTGGGTGCGAACCAGGCGGAGCGGGCTGCCGTGGTCTTTGTGGCCCCGGGCGCCGAGTCCGAAAATCGGATCAAGATTCTGCTTGGCGGTCGTTTGTTACTGCTCAATAACCAGCATGTGGACGCCGGACCCGCAGGTGAGGGGTATCTACTGGGTCAGGATTCTTTGGTACCGACGCTGCCGAAGGTGGTGGGGGATATGTGGCGCCTGGACGATGCGCGGCTCGAGTTGATGCGCGATCACGCGATCGAAAACCAGCATTTCGCTCACTTGCACCGGCAAGCGGGCCGTTTTCTGGCCGATGCGCACGATGCGGCAGCATCCTTTGATTGGGCCCGCTTCGTTGCCTATATGCGTACCGCACTGGGGTTGGAAGCGCTGGTCTATCCGGCACTGAAAGCTGCACTTAACGATGTGATCAGCGGGATTGTTTTTTTCCTCGCACTGGCTGTTCCCGCTGCCTTTTTGGGTGAGCGACTGGTGTTGGCGGCGGCGGATATCCGCCGCCAACTGGCCGGGTTCGGCTTTGTGCTCTTGTTGATCTGGCTGGTTATTGCGCAGGTGCATCCCGCCTTCGCGATTGCCCATCCTCTGGTCGTTCTGCTTTCCTTTGCGATCATGGCGATGTCTCTCTTTACGCTTTTCCTCCTCGGCACTCGCTTCAATCGCCACATGAAGACACATGGGTTCGAAATTCACCAGGCCGATTTGGGGCGTTTGAGCGCGACCTATACGGCTTTTATGTTGGGAATTTCGAATATGAGGCGGCGTAAATTGCGCACCGGCTTGACCTTGTCGACGTTGGTTCTCTTAACGTTTACGGTTCTCGCTTTCACTTCTTTTAAATCCGAGTTGCGCTCCATCGCCATACCGCTCGAGCATCAGGGCAGTTACCAGGGGCTTCTGGTACGCGATCGGGGTTGGAGGCAATTGGACCAGTTGATGCTCGATTATGTCCGTTCTCATTTCCAGGACAGCGCAAAGATTGCGCCGCGCAATTGGCTGATATTGAAAGAGCGCAAAAAGGCCTCGCTCGAAATCGCTTCCGGTCGGCGTTCGGTAAAGGCCTATGCGCTACTCGGATTGGTTCCAGAGGAAATAGGGATCACGGGTTTGGATCGCGCTCTGAGCGAGGGGCGTTTTTTTAATCGATCGGATGAGGCGAGTTGTCTGCTTCCGGCCAAAATGGCGGAGGCATTGGGGTTGGGGCCGGAGGATGTGGACCGGGCGCGCGTGCGCGTACTGGGCAAAGAGTTGACGGTGCGCGGGATCATCGACGCAGAATTTATGCATCGGATACGCGATTTAGACGATGGTCTGCTGACACCGGTGGATTTCGAATCGTCGCAAAACGTCGAGGCTCTATTCGGCAGTGGGGATCGCTCTTTAGCGGAGAGCGTATCGAGCGAATACCGCCCTTATACCCATCTATTGCCCGATAATGTCCTGATCGCTCCCCACGCTACGGTGCGGGAGATGGGAGGGACCCTGCGCTCGATTGCTATTGGCATCGAGAATAGAGCCGAAGTGCGCCCATTGCTCGATGCTTTTCTTTTGCGGGTAGCCGTCAGCCTCTTTGCCGGTTTGTCCCAACCAGATCAAGAGGGTATTGAGGTTTTTGCCTACTCATCGGTCGGGACGCCGGTGGTCAAGGGGTTGGGCGCGTTAATCATACCGATGTGTATTGGCATTTTAATCGTGATAAACACTATGATGGGAGCGGTCTACGAACGGCATCGGGAGATTGGTATCTATTCATCGGTAGGTCTTTCTCCACTGCATATCGCTCTGCTGTTTCTCGCCGAAGCTTGCGCCTATGCTATTTTGGGAATCACCCTCGGCTATTTGCTGGGCCAGGGTGTGGGGCTTTTCTTGAGCAAGGCGGGTTATCTCGAAGGTCTGCAGCTGAATTATTCGTCCATAGCCGCTATAACCTCGGCACTGGCCGTGATGGCGGTAGTACTGCTATCTACGCTCTATCCGGCCCGGATTGCCGCGCGTTTGGCAGTACCAGATGTCGTACGGCGCTGGTCTCCACCAGCACCAGTCGGCTCGGTATGGTCATTCCGTTTTCCGTTTATGATTTCCCGTCTCGATGCGGAGGGATTCTGCGATTTTCTCTGTGAGTACCTGTCCGCTTCCACGCAGATGGGGTCTAGTTCGTTTCAGGCCTCTGCGACGGTGATGCATTCTTTTCCGGCAGAGTTGGGCCCGGCCTGGGCAGTTGAATCCAAAGTGTGGCTGCATCCTTTGGAATTGGGCGTCACTCAGCACTTGGTGCTCTGCGTTGTTCCAGAAGAAGAGGATGGAACTTGCGCGCTGATTTTTCAACTGCGTTGTCTCAGCGGAGACAACGATTCGTGGCGTCGGACCAATCGCCATTTCCTGCAGGCGATTCGCATGGAACTCTTGATTTGGAATAACCTCAAGGACCAGGACAAGGCCCGCTATCGCGAACGGGGCCGGGTAGCGATGGGCTGAGGTCTTTGGCCGTGGAAGCGCAATTAGGCCGGTTTAGACGGAGGATGAGTACGCGTTTTCAGCAGGCAGTGGTTGGGGCGAGTAGGGAGAGTGCCTGCTGGACATCGGCCGGAGAGCGAACGTGTACCGTCTGTAGGCCGGCCTTTTTCGCACCCTCTATGTTTTCCAGAGTATCATCAAAGAATAGAATATCTCGGCATGTGGTGCCGATCTGGTCGGCGATGGCGGCAAAAGCGCGCAGTTCGGGTTTGCGCAGGCCGAGGTCCGAAGAAATGAATATCCGGTCGAAGGATTTGAATATTGCTGGATAGCCGGATTTCCAGGCGGCCAGATGTGTGGGGTTGGTATTGGTAAAAGCGTAGCAGGGCCGAAGCGAACGGACTTGGTTTATGGCTTCGAGCACGGTGGGAATCTCGGCGACGAAGATGGCGTTCCAGCCCGCGGCGATTTCGTCGTCGCTGCCCTCTAAAGCCAAGGTCTTGCGCAGGTGATCGAAATATTCGGCGGCATCGATCTCACCGCGCTCGTGACGCTGGTAGGCAATGTCAAAGTGGAAAGTGGATTTCAACTCGGCGAAGGAGAGTGCTGAGATCGTTGCCCAGTGTTTGAAGACGCGATCGAAGTCGATGTCGATGACCACGCCGCCGAGGTCGAATAAAAGTGCGTTGACTGCGCTCATCTCAGGTCTTGCGCTCCTTTTTCTTGGCGGCGGGGAAAAGCACGTTGTTCAATATCAACCGATAGCCGGGTGAGTTGGGATGCAGGGCCAGATTGGTTGGGGGATCATGGACGTGGTGCTTGTGGTCTTCGGGATCGTGACCGGCGTAGAAGGTGAAAGTCCCTTTGCCGGTGCGGCCGTGAATGTACTTGACGTTGTCGGTACCATCCTCCTGGCCGAGGAGGATCACCGAATCCTTGATCAGCGATTTGCGAAAGGCCGTGGTTTGCCCGAGGAAGCCATCGACGATATTGGTATGGCACTGGGTGAGCATCGTAGGGACCGGATCGTATTTGGCCGAAAACTCAAAGAGGGTGAAATATTCCGCTTCCGCAGTGCGGATCTGGCGTACATCGGTGGGGGTCGTGTCGATATCGGAAAATTCGTAAACCAGGGGATTTGATTCGAGCGTGAAATTTTTGAAGGCGATCGTGCGATCGAAATCGAGCTTGTGCTGTGCATTCGCATCGTTCCCATCACCGTCGAAGACCTGATGGCAGATGTCGAGGTCGAGGGCGGCGAGCGTGATATCGAAGGTATCGGTGGCCGAGCACATGGCAAAGAGGAAGCCGCCTGAATTCATATACTCATAGATTTTGATCACCACAGCTTTCTTCTGATCCGATACCTTGCCGTAGCCCAGGCGCCGGGCCATCTCCTCGTATGTGTCTTGCTGCTCGCGGTACCAGGCCTCGCGGCTGTAGGAGCCGTAGAACTTGCCGTATTGACCGGTAAAGTCCTCGTGGTGTAAGTGCAACCAGTCGTAGTCGTCCAGGGCGCCCGCCAGCACCTCTTCATCCCAGATTTTTTCGTAGTCGATTTGTGCGTATTCCAACGCCAGGGTTACTGCGTCATCCCAGGGTTGTTTGTTGGGTGGGGTGTAGACGGCGATCTTAGGTGCTTTTTCCAAATTCACGACATCCATATTGGACTCGTCGATTTCGGCATAGATCTGGGCGGCCTGGGCGGCGGAGATCTGCAGGCTAGTGATGCCGCGAATCTGGGCTTCGGAGGCGATGAGCGGATGGTATTCGATCAAGAAAGCACCGCCCTGGTAATTGAGCAACCATTCGACGGAGATACCCCGTTCAAGAATCCAGAAGGCCAGACCGTAGGATTTGAGGTGATTGCGTTGGGTAGTGTCCATCGGCACCAGCAGGTGCTCGGCTTGAGCGGGCCGGAGACCAAGGGTGCAAAGGGCTAGTATGAATAGGATTCGCATGGTTTTCCTTCACCCATTGTTGTGCAGTGCTCTGAGGCGCTGAATGCGCAGGCGTATAGCGGGGGCGCGGGCATCTTCTGGGTGCTGAAGGAGCGTCGCCTCGCAGATCTTGAGCGCTTCTTGCATATCGCCCTGACGCTCGTAGAGTGTGGCGATATCCAGTCTGGCGGAGACGATCTGTTCTCCCTGTGGGAAGCGAGAGAGCTGGCGTTGGTAGATGGCCATAGCTTGCGAAAAACGCCCTTCTTGGGCCCGGAGCCGGGCCTGGATGAGCAAGCTTAACTCTGCCAGGGCGGGCTCGGCATGGTTCTCGAGCCAGGCCCATTGTTCTGTGGCGGAGCGAGTCTGCCCCTGTCGCTCGAGGAGTTGGGCTCGACTCAGGATCGCGAGGCCGTTTGATCCGGCGTAGTCTTCGCAGATCAATAAAAGGTCGAATGCATCATTGGCGAGGGGGTGGGCTGGATCGGATCTGCCCAACTCGGCAAAAATTTGCTCTGCGGCTGAAAAATCTCCGCGAAAGTAGAGCAATTCGGCGCGGCGGAAGCGAGCTTCGTACGCCGTGCCCGAATTCTTTTTTTCCAGCTCGGACAAAAAGCGTTCACAGCGCTCCAAATCGCCCAGGCGCAAAGAGCATTCGGCGATGAGCAAGAGGGCCTGCGGAGTCCAGGGACCGCGTCGTGGTGAGTCGACGACTGTTTGCAGCGAGGTGATCGCTCCTTCTATGTCGCCTTGTTTTTCGAGTTGCAGGCGGGCCATGCCGACCAGTGCTTGCAGGGTTTCGGGGCGGTCGGGAAAATTACGTGCCAAGCGGCGATAGAGGTCGAGTGCGGTTTTGCTATCGCCAATCGCTGTTAGCGCTGCCTGCCGGCTGAGGGCCTGGTAGCTATAGGGCGACTCGGGGTTACGCTCGGCAAAATGGGCATAAGCTTGGGCTGCTACTGCAGTGTGCCCAAGGGCCTCGGTGCGGACGCCGTATTGGAAGAGTTGTTCGGCCCAGGTATCATCGAGGGCCATAAGCGTTGCTAGGCCGCTTTCCGGCTGGTTTGCGGCTAGGGCGCAGGAGGCGGTTAACTGGGCGATGAGCAGAGGGTCACTGGCCATGAATTGCCGCAGGGATTCAAGTACCTCATCGCCATTGGTACGGCAGGTTTTTTCGATACGATTGGTAACGACGGATACGCGTTGGGGGGTCTGGTGCAGACTGGCGATGAAGATCTCGATCGCGGAAGAGTACTCGGCTTCCTCCAGATAGAGCGAGGCCAATTCCCAATTGTACAGATTGGACGCCGTGGCATCTTTTTGGGATTTGCGCTTAGCAATAAGGGCTTGCCGGCCCTCGCGCAGGATGCGAATCGCTTCTTGGCGCAACCCCGCAGCGCGGCAACGATCGGCGACCGGACCGTAGCTGGTGGCACTGCCATCGATCGCCCGACGCCAACTCGCCAGCGCCTTGTCGAGATCCTCCAGGTCGCGGTGGGCATCGCCCAATAGCAGGGCGGCGAGACTGTCGTCTTTGTTGCCCTCGAGCCAGGTATTGAGCAAGGCGACGACGTGTTGGTGTTGTCCTATCGCGGCCAGTGCGCGCGCGTGACCGTGGACGATGGGGGCCTGGTCGGGGGCGAGAGCCTGCCATTCTTCGTAGAGCGGGATCGCGGCGGCGAAGCGCCCGGCGCGTTCCAGAGCTTGAATGTGTTGGCGGAGTCTCGTTGAGCGCTGAGCCTCAGTCTCGTTTATTGGTGCGGCCCTTGCTGCTGCTTTTCCTGTTGCTGGGGGTTTTTCATCCGCTAACAAAGCCGCAGCCGATACACTCGTTGCTCCAATGAGGAATCGCATCATTTTCACGGGGCTTCGCTCTCCTGGATGTCCTGGTAGATCTGATCGTAGTATCGCCTGAGCAGGGCGCGATACTCGTCGGGATAGGGGCCTGCCAGGGCTTGGTGCAGGGCCTGGCGCCAGCGGTCGGGGGTCTGTCCGAAGTCTGTGGGTATGGTTGTGGGGCCGGCATAGGGTTGGTCGGTCCCGGTTTTGCCCTGGCGCTTTTCTTTAAAGCCTCGGCTGTGGAGCGAGCGGCTGGCATCGAGCATGCGCTGGTAGATGCGTTCCTGCTTTAGTAACGTGCGCTGGTTGAGGCGGCGTTGGCTCAGGTCGGATTGTACTTCCCGCATCTCCTTTGCGATGGCTTCAACCCGCTCTTTGGCGCCCCGATGTCCGCGCAGAGAGCGTCCGAGCTCATCGAGTGCCTGCACCAGACGGTTCTGTTCGGCACTGAGGCGTCCGAGTTGTCGCTGGAATTGTTGAGTGCCAAGTCCCGGGCCCTGTTGTTGCGCTTGCAGGGCTTGTTGGGAGGCCTGGTTGAGTTGGGATTGTTGTTCGGAGAGGCCGAGCATCTTCTGCATGGCTTCGCCAAAGCCGGAGGGTGTTTGGGACTGGGCTAAATTGTCGAGACTTTGCCGCAGCAGCAGAACGGTTTCGTTGAGGTAGCGCATGGCTTCCCCTTGCGGTTTTTGTGCCTGAATTGCGTCCTGCTGGCCCAGGCTCTGTGCGGCTTTGCCCATGTAGCGCAGTGCGTAGCCTATCGTGGCGTTGAGCCCCTGGGACAAACTCATGGTCCGCCGGCCCAGCGCGGCGAGTTTTTCGGTCACCTGACCGGTACCTTGCAGTAGTGCATACTGATCTTCGGCGAGTGTGTTCCCGGTTGATTGGCGTGGTTTGCGGGTGGTGTCGAGCAGGTCCTCCTGGCGCCGGGAGAGTCCGACGACTTCGCGCATCGCCCGACGTAGTTCACGGCTTAGCTGGTCTTTTTTTTCGGCAGTGTATTCAGCCTGAATTTGTTGCAGGTTGGTCGCCAGCGTACCCAGGTCCTCCTCGAGTCCTTTGCCGAGGCGCTGGGCGCTGGTATTGGCTTTGGCCTGCATTTCCTGTACCATCTTGCGCATTCGTCCGCTCAACTGCCCGCGTTCCATAGCCTGCACTTCCTGGTCCAGTTTCGCGGCAGTTTCCGGGTTTTGAGCCGCCATCGATTCGCTCAGTTGTGCCAGTTGCTCTGCGAGACGTTCGGTATCGCGTTGGAGGCTGCCTTCCTGTTTTTGTTGGCGCAGACCGCTTTCGCCTGCAGCAAGTTCGTCGCCGATCTGTTTTTGTCGTTTGGCCAGGTTGGCCGCTTGATCAACGGCGGCTTGAAGTTCTTGTTCGGTTCGGACCTGCTCGAGCAGGGCGATGGTGCGGTCCAGGCGTTCCTGAAAGGTTTGCTGGTCTTCGTTGAATCGCTTCAGGGCTGTGGCCAGCGCTTGGGGGTCTGGTTCCTCGACTGCTTGTTGCAATTCGGCGAGGGCTCGCTGGAGTTCAGGTGTAGAGATATCGCCCATTAACTCGCGAATCTGCTCGAGTTTGTCGAGTAGGTTTTCAGAACCGGTGCCTTGTTCCTCCATTAATTGGGCGGTTTGCTCCAATTCGGCGGCGAGTTCTTCCAGTGCGCGCGCCCGTTCGGCTTCGCGCTCTAATGTGGATTCGATTTCCTTCTTCTGCTCCCAACTCAGCTCTTCGCTTTTGAGTACCTCGCGGCGCACGCGTTCGAGATACTGCTGCCGCTCCTGTCCTTCTGCACTTAGTTCCTCTAGACTCTCAAGTTGTTCTTGCTGGGCTTGCTGGGTTTCCCGATAGAGTTCGTAAACCGAGGGTAAGCGGAGTGTATAACGACGGCTCTGGCCCTTTTTGGGGCCCGATACCTGATCGTTATCGGAGACCTCGAGATAGTAGTAGATGCGGTCCTCGGGTAAGAGATTGGTTGCCGCCAGATCCCAAACTTCGCTGATCAGTACCTCGCGTCCGGGTTCGCTGCTCAGGGTTCGGCGTTTTTCCGGGCCGTCGTTGACGCGGTGGATCAGAGTGATTTCTTCGACGGAGAAGTCGTCTGTGGCTTCGGCTTTGAGCAAGACCTTGAGCGATTCGGGTAAGTCGATATCGCGTCCGGGTTCGACCAGGGTAATTATCGGCGACCGGTCTTCACTTACCTGGATGGCGTAGCGGATTGGATCGCGGTTCTCCACGCCTTTGCGGTCTACGAGCTTAAGGTGGTAGTAACCCGAGCGCTGTATGTCGAGAGATGTACGGCCAATCCGACCTTCGATTTGAACTGGTGTGGTCAATGTATCATCGAGGATCAGTGCGGCCTCGGTGAGGGCTTTGCTGGCCACAAGTTCAATATCGACTCGGGTACCAGCCAGACACTGTATATCACCGCTTTCTTCCTCGATTCGAACTGGGAGTCGGCTGTAGTCCGGATAGTGGTAGCTTAGACGCAGGCGTGCGACAGCGGGGGGATCGATGACCTGTACCCGGTACTCGGCCGAATGGCCGTCATCGGCAGATAGGGCATAGCTGAACGGCCGCTGCACTTGGCGGAAGGTATAGGCGATCGAGTCGGCCCGTTCGACGATGAGTTCTTCGCTTTGCCAGGCGAGATCGGGAGTAGAGCGGCGCATGATGCGGGCCAGGCGCGGTTTGTAGCCAGGGAAGTGTATTTGCAGTGTCGCATCTTCGCCTTTGACAACTTCGAGATCTCCGGGCCGGATTTCGATCTGGGTGCGCGCTGGGCGGTTGTAGATAGTGAGGGGATGCGCACAGCGCTCGGCGGCACGGGCCAGTTCATCGTAAAAGAGCAAGCTGCAAGCAAGGACCAATACCGCGCTGCCGCCGAGCAGGCGTAGGTGGTGGTAAAGTGGTCGGCGATCGAGTATTCGATCTGGTTCGGTGGTGCGCAACAATTCGGCGGCCTGGCTGGTTGTTGCGGCTAGGAGTTCGGGCGAGTAACTGGGGGAGGGGGGGATGGCTGCGAGTTGGAGGGCGCTGATCAGCCGCTCTTTGAACTGGGGGCAGCGGTTTTCGATGAAGAGCGCGAAACGGTGCTGCGAGAGATAGATCGGAAGGTGCTTTTTGAGGAAAAGAGCTAGTACTGATCCCGCGCCGAGAAGTCCGAGAGCGCCCAAACTTGTGCGCCAGGCGGGTGACAGAAATAACAGCGCTTCGAGCAAAACCCAGAGCAGTGAGAGGGCGACTCCCACGGCGAGAGCCAGGACCAAACCGGTGCAGAGGCTCAGGAATAGTGCGCGGTGGCGCAGCGCGGTCAGACGTGCGAGAATGGACTGGAGTTGGTTTTGGTCCATAGCGAAGTTGGCCATGCGGCGTCGGTATTAACTGGTGCCTAAGTGTCGCAGCCTCTTGTATAGATGATATGGGGCGGATCTGGTTCCGCACTCGTGGGCCAGGTTTCGACTAAGACAAACTTAGAGCAGGATCGCCTGGTTCGCCAGATAGTTCAGTAGAGCACCGGTATTATATTACCCATAGTGCCGGTGAATGCGTCGATTATGAGCCACAAACCCGCGACGACGAACTGGCCGATGATAAGTCCCATGAAAAAGGGGCGGCTGCGCTGATATGTCCCGGCACCGCCGTATCTGAGGACCAGGATCTTGATGAGCCAGGCGACCAAGATCGAAGACCAGGCGATGCCCATGGTCCAGCCGCCACTAACGGCAAAACCAAGCGGATGGAAGGGCCAGCCGGTCAAGCGGTGTCGGGCGATCAGCAAGAGTGTCATAACTCCTGCACCGAAGAGGGTCCAGAGCCAACCGATAAAGCTGGGGCCGGTGGGATGGGTCAATCGCTCGAGGGCAAATTGGGTGGGATAAGTGGGGAAGGATATAAAGAACTGGCCCGATAAGTTGACGCCGCCGTGATGGTAGGCGAGATCCAGGATATACCAGGTGGACAGGACTAGCGTTAGGACAATGGCGATTCCGATTCCGCTGCACAGGCGGCGGGTGTTTATGGTCTCGCTGCACAGGCGCAGGCTGTTGGCGAGGGGAGCCATGAAGAACACCAGCAGTTCGCCGACCCAGACCAGCGTGTAGGCGGTGGCGATCATGCCCGTCGGTCCCAGTGCGGGGACCCCGATACTGGAGACTATGAAGCCAGCTGGAACGATGGCTGGCGAAATGGTCGGCAATCCGGCTTCGGCGACGACGCGGGTTAGTCCGATGAGGATGATCAGTGCCGAGATTACCACTAGCGGAGCGACCCATCCGGGGATGCCCGTCTGCCAGAGCCAGAGTCCCATTCCAATGGACCCGACACACGTTCCCAGTACCGCACTGCGATAGGACATGATCTCTGCATCGTCCGTGGCTGGTATGCGGCCCAGGGTGCTTTGCCAGACTTGGCGCAGATGTGCTCGGCCGAACCAGAGTCCCGAGCAGACCAGTACGATGAGGGCGCCCATCATCTGGTTGCCGAGTATCGGTTCGCTCCAGGGGCCTAGCTCGGCGCTGGTCGTGCTGTAGCCCATGATTCCGAGGAAGTGTTTCTGAAAGACACTGATCAGATAGAAGAACCATAGGCTGAAGGCGATGCTGGAATTGATGAAATAGGCGAAGCCGATCATGACGAAATTGATGCCCATCCTGATCGATGTTCCGGGTAGAAGTTCCAGGTAGGTATGGAATTGAGGGTTGGGGATCTGGGGAAAGTAGTGGTTCAGGGCGCCGAGACTGCTCAAAAAGAAGGGAATGGCAAAGCCCAGCCACATCGTGCGGTTTTTGCAGAATGGGGGGATTCCTCCGGGTTTTTCGCTTTCGGCAAAGATGGCTAATGGCACCTGAGCCATGGGAAAAGACAGCCGTTCGTTTTCGACCCATTGGTGCCGCAAGATGACCATGATCGAAATCAGGGTCAGATAAAAGGCTCCGTAGAAGAGTGCCCATCCCAAGAGGGGCCCAAGCCAGGCATCCCAGGGGATCGTTGTCACGCCGCCCTCGTAGAACCCTTTGACGGCCTGAGGATCGTCGACGAGGAACCAGTTGGACTGATGGGGATGGATCAGAGAGGACCATTTGTTTTCGGGTGTGGCGTAGTAGGTGGTGCCGGTAATCATCGGCAAGATCATGCCGGTTACACCCCGAGTAGGGAGTGCGGCGGAGACCATCGCCATCGCGGTCATGGTGATGAGTTCGCCACGGCGTAAGGCCCACTGCCGCTTTAATTTGATGAGCAGGATCTGGACTGACATAACCGCGAAGATCAGAAAGAAGGCCGCGGGTGTAGCCGAAGAAAAACCCATCGGCGTGCCTTTGAGCAGCATAGTAGTATAAGGTGCTCCTAGGGCGATCACCGCGCAGAGCAAGGCGCCCATTGTGATGGAGCGCAGGGTAATGGCATTGCCCGAGTCCAGGCGGTTCTGCTTGGGGTTGCGCTTGTCGAGATAGTGGTCAAAGGTCGACGGAATTGCTCTATTCAAGGCCAATACCTGTTTACTCGCGGTCTATGCTTGTCCCAAAGAGGATCTTGTAGGAGCGAAGTATGGTAGTTGGATTCGATGTGCTGGCGATCGTCTGTGTGGCGTGCAAATACCTCTACCTCTAGCCGATATGCCAAGAGATCGTTTTACCAACTCATTACGGCGTTGCCGCTGGAGCCGGTGATGTAGTCGATGCCATACCAGATGCCGGCGGTTACAAACTGACCGAGAATCAGGCCCATAAATAGGGGCCGGGTTTTCAGATAGAGCGCCGGGCCTCCATAGCGCAGGACCAGAGTCTTGAAGAGCCAGGCCAGAAAAATACTGAAAAACATGGTTCCGCAAACTGCGCTGATCGGAAAGCCCAGGGGGTGGAAGGGCCACCATAACAGGTGTTGGCGAGCTGCCATCAAGAGCCCCATTATTACGGCGCCGATGGCGGTATAGCCCCAGTTTTCCCAATGTGGCCCATCTAGGGTTTGCAGGCGTGCGGCTGCGTTATCGAATGGATAGCGTGCTGCACTGCCGAAGAAAAATCCGTCGGTGTTGATACCACCGTAACTATAGGCCAGATCCAGGATTGACCAGATCGAGCTGAAGAGCGTTACGAAAATGGCGATCAGCATGCCCCAGAATACGATCCGGCGTCCTTTTTTTATGGTTTCCTCCGCCAACTTGAGGCCGTTGGCACACGAAGCCATGACGAAAGTGAGAATGTCGCTGGCCCAGACGTAGGTGAAGGCCAGAGCCATGACGCCGGATGAGCCGATGGTGCGGGTACCGAAGCCGGCGGCTACGAAGTCGGAGGCGATCATCGGAGCGAAGATGAAAGCTAGTCCTCCCTCGGCAACGACGCGGGTGATACCGATAAAGAGAACGAAGGCGAAGAACAGGTAAATGGGAGTGATCCAGGCCGGTAGCCCCGACTGCCAGATCCATACTCCCATAAACACCAGGCTGCCCAAGAGCACTAGCAGAGCCGATCGATAGGAGAGGATCTCGCCCGAGTCATCGATGTCTTGCGCGTTGGTAAAGGCCTTTTTGCAGACATTGCGCAGGTGGTCGCGGGCGTTCCACAGCCCGAAGAGCACCAGCATGATTATGGCGCCAAATCCCTGGTGGACGACGATGGAGCCGGTATACGTGCTGTAGGCGCCTAGGACCGAATCGATCTTCTGGACACCGAGGATATTGAAGATGCCCTGCTGGATGGTATTGAGCAGATAGAAGAAACACAACCCGAAGGCGATATCGCGGTTGACGAAATAGCTGAAGCCCACCATTTGAAAGCTCAGGCGAATTGGGATACTGATGCTGTCGCGGAAGAGCGGGATCGAGTTGTCGAGGCTGATGCGTGGGATATAGGGGAAGTAGTGATTCATGCCATTGAAACTCTGGACGATAGCGGGAATGGCGAAACCGATCCACATCAGCGGATTTTTGAAGAACGTATTGAGAATACCGGTATTCCGGTCTTCTTCTTGCAGGATCGCGATGGGTAGTTGGACCAGTGGAAAGACCAGACGCTCGTTTTCTATCCACTGTTTGCGCAGTACGACCATGATTGAGATCATCGCCAAATAGAGTGCCAGTACGAAGGGTAGCCAGAACATTAACGGGGGCAGCCATAGCGCCCAGGGGATGCTTTGCCCCTTAGGAGCGCCTTCGTAAAAGTTCTTGATTTGGTTAAAGTCGTGATGGGGGATGATCCAGTCGGGGATCAAGGGGTGGAGCAGTTCAGCCCAGTTGTTCTCCGGGGTGGCGTAGTAGATGACGCTGGTTATGTCGGGTAGTAGGAAAGCGGTCAGACCCCATTCCGGAATTGAGGTCGCAATGATCCACATGATGTAAATCAACGCTAGCTCGGCGCGGTGCAACATCCAGGACCGATTCAATAGGCCGATTAGGGTATTGCCGATCAAGACGAGGAAGAAAAACAGGATGATGGCAGCGGGGGTATTGAAATAGGAGGCGATTCGCGAGCCGTGGAGTACCATATTGCAGTAGGGTACGCCGGCGCCAATTGCCCAGGCGCCGATCGCGCCAACGAGTAAAGCGCGCAGTCCTGGTTGTCGCTGGGATGATGAAATGTTACTCAAGGCTGCTGGGTTCTCTCTGAGCGAGACAGCCCATCGGCGGATTCGCCGATGGGCGGAGGCACAGGATGTTTCAGGCCATCGGCGATCAATGGATCGTTTGTATTTGACCGATGGGGTTGGTCAATAGGCTACCGCGATAAGGTGTGCCGTGCTGGTATTGGGAGCTGATTCGGTATCTACGTTTGCATTGATCGTACAGATGTAGATCCCAGGGCTTACGGCGCTTCCTTGGCTGTCGCGGCCGTCCCAGGTGAATTCCTGCTGCCCGAAACCGAGTCGGCTGCTGCTCCACACCTGACGTCCACTGAGGTCGAAAATATCAATCCCGATCTCGCGTGCGACGTTGAGGTTCCCCAGGGCGAAGCGAACGGTTGCTTGGTCGTTTATACCGTCGCCGTTCGGCGTGAATGGGTTGGGTCCGATCTGAACCCCCTGGATGACGCGGTTGGATAAGGGGATTGAAATACTAAGCGCGGTGCCCGGGCGCAGTTTAGTGGCATCGCCGGGATCGACTTGCTGCCATGTCTCGGGGAAAGCCGAATCGCGAATCGCCGCGTCGATGGTGGTGCCGTTGAGCAGCACTGAGGCCATAAAGCGCACGCGGACTAGTTCGCCGGCAGCGATGATCGAGCCGCGCTGGGTGCGGGGCAGGGCGTTGTAGGCGCTTTCGATCAGCGGGTTGCCCCCGGCGTCGAAGGGGAATTCGCCACCCCTACCGACGAGTTTGCGAAAATAGCGGATTTCGCCCTTGAGCGAATCCTCCAGGCTCAGATAGGCGAATTTGTCGACGGCTTCGGTGATGGGTTCGCCGTCGTCGTCGCGGCTACGGAGGGCGAAGTAGAGGATCTGGCCTTGCTCTTCTACCGGCAGGCCGAGGTAGGTGAGCTCATTGAGTATGCGGCCGTCGGGGTCGACCGGTACTTCCTCGCCTTCTTCCTCGACGATTCTATAATAGGTACGGGTGGTTTCACCGCGGGGTTGCATGGCGATTTTTTCGGGTAGATGCAGCCGCAGTCCGGTGGTCTCATCGGCATA
>MDTE01060511.1_pt1 | contig 26363 bp, 22 predicted proteins | sample 811231 | NCBI WGS metagenome assembly MDTE01 (sample SAMN05326651, study PRJNA326480) | marine metagenome | isolation source: seawater | place: Indian Ocean: Red Sea | collected 2010
CGCGCGCGTCTCGGCGTCTCGGCGCGCGTCTCGCGCGCGACTCGCCTCCGTCTCCACCTCGACGTCACCGCGCGGCGTCGTCTCGATCACGGTGGACATGACGGGACGCGACGAAAGAGTGCGCGTGAATTCCCTCGCGTCTCGCGCGCTTTCGGCGTCGTCGCGTCGCGTCGCGTCGTTTTGCGCTCGAGCTCGAGCTCGCGGGTTTGAAACCGAGGCGGACGCGCCCGTGCACCTCGCGCGCGCGAGACGACGACGCGACGCGCGAGACGCGATGGGCGAGGACGAAGGTCTCGCGAGCCGTCGTTCGGCGCGTCGCGGCTCGGACGAGGACGCGCGCGCGACGCGTCGTGAGGACCGAACGCGCGCGGGCGGCGCGCGCGCGGTGAGGCTGTGGGCTCGAGTATCTGTCATGGTATACATATAGGTCTATATGTGAGCTCAATACGTATTGAAATTCCGAGAATGGTTGGGTAGGACGTATATGTGTGCTTTCGATATACATCTAGTATAGTGTTTTATACAATATACATCGTATGTCCGAAAATGAACGGACGGACGACTACACCGACGGTGCGCGGATAGACACCCTCGGTCGTCCGCGCGCGCGCGCGACACCGCGACGTCGTCGCCTCGCCTCCTCCTCGCTCGACATGCGCGCGGCGACGACTCTCAACGCCCCCGCGAGCACCCGTCGCGTCGCCCGCGCGCGACGCCCCGCGAACGGACGACGCGCGTTCGGTCGAGACGGTCGCGCGAATGCGCGCGCCGAGGACGCCGAAAACGACGCGTCCTCGTCGATGTCCGCCGAAACCGACGCCGCGGACGAGTTCGCGTTCGAACCGCGATCGAAATCCAAGCGCCGCAAGAGGGACGCGTCGACGACGAGACGCGCGAAGGTTGACGTGAGCTCGCCGGCGGTGGATTCGTACCTGGGGAAGACGGAGAAGACGCTGTCGCAGGAGAGCGAGGAGGCGTACGTGACGTTTTTATTTTATTACATCTGCGCCATCTTCGTGATCGGGATCGTGTTGGGATTGGATTCGTTCGGGAAGTTTCCGGAGAGCGTGGACGCCTTCGTGAGCGACAAGTTGTACCCGTTTTTCACGCCGTTCACGGGTGGGTTTTTGGCGTTTAGCAGCGTGTACGGGCTCATCAAGACGCGCGATGATCCGACGGCTGGGAAATAGCGCGAGCGAGGGGTCGATGGGAAATAGCGAATGATGAGAAATAGCGCGAGCGAGGGGTCGATGGTGACTAGGATGACGCTCGTGTAATTTTTACGAGAGACGCGCGCGCGACGAAATCAAATCGTCCTCGAATCGACGAAAAACCTCTCTCAAAACATGTGATACGTCGGCGTGTGCGCCGCCTCGCGAAGCACCTTGGCCAAAGCCTCCCTCCCCGCCGTCGTCATCAGCGCGTGCACGGCGGCGTACGTGATCTTATACGCCGTGATCACCTCCACGAATCCTAAAAACGCGAGCTTGCGCGAGCGCGTTTGTCGCTCGGCGTCGGCGCGGTTAAAAATCTCCGTCACGTCCATGAGCAAACGTTTCTCTTTCCACCTGCGATGCGTTCACAAAAAGAAACTCCGGCGTCAGTCCGCGCACCGAGCGAGCCTTCATTCACGGCGAGAGCGAACGAAAAGAATGAATGAAGAATGAATTCCAAAGTCGCGCGCACCCGACGTAATGATAATACACCAACGGTGCGTTCGCCAACACCATCACCCAGTGCCCACCGACGAGCATGAACGCGCATCCACACGCGTGCGCGCCGATCTCCCACGCGATCAATCGATTGATCCTCCTCGTCGCGTCGTGCGGGTTGACGAAATCGCTCTGTAAATCATCCAACGCAATCATCACGTAGACGTTCACGAACACCGCGAACCCGAACGCGAACCCGGCGAGGGAATACGCGATGAAGTGAAACACCGTCACCACCGCGCGCGCGTGCGCCGCCGCCTCGCCGGCGTCCACCGCCATGTCCGCCGTCGAGGCGCGCTCTGGGGCGTCCCCAAAAAATCGAGAAATCGAAACGTGCCCATCGACAGAACGCGCCCATCGACGCGCGCGGACGCTCGCGAACGCGCGCGTCGCGCGAGTCGACTCGTATCGCATCCCCGGTACCGCTCGACGCCTCGCGCGCGCGCACCGAGACGACGGTATCGATCGAATTCTGACATTTCTTCCCAATCGAATCGAATCGAATCGAATCGAATCGACGACGAACGGACGACGATTTTCGAACGCGCGTCGTCATGAAGGATCCCGCGCGATCGTCCCCCATCGTGCGCCGAGTGTCGACCGTGAAGGAGATCACGGACGCGTACGAGGTGCTGGAGAGAATCGGCGCGGGCGGATTCAGCACGGTGGCGCGCGCGAGACACCGAAGCACGGGCGCGGAGGTGGCGATAAAGGTGGTGGATAAGTCCAAGTACGCGCCCACCGATCGATCGTTCGATCGGGAGGTGGCGGTGCTGAGCGAGGTGAGACACGAGAACGTGGTGGAGCTGTACGCGACGTACGTGACGGAGCGAAACGTCTTCATGGTGTGCGAGCTCGTCGAGGGCGGGGAATTGCTCGACGTGGTGAGTCGCGCCGGGTCGTTCACGGAGAAGGATGCGATGGTGATTATACGACAGGTACTGAGTGCGGTGGCGCACATGCACGCGAGAAACATCGTGCACAGAGATTTGAAGCTCGAAAATATTTTATTGAGCGACGACGGCGCCGCGCCGCGCGTCAAGTTGATTGATTTCGGTCTGGCGAGGTTCAAGCCGGAGGGACAGACGTTGCGAACGATTTGCGGGTCCCCGCTGTACATCGCGCCGGAGATTTTAGAGCTCGAGACGAGTAAGAATGAGGATGAGTTTTACACGCCGGCGTGCGACATGTGGAGCGTCGGCGTCATCCTCTTCGCGTTGTTGAGCGGGTACTCACCCTTCGACGACGAGGACGAGAGCGTGCTCTACCGAAACATACGAAACGGCGTCTACCACCTCGAACCCGGGGTGTGGGATTTCATCAGTGATCCCGCGAAATCCCTCGTCGCCGCGTTGTTGGAGACGGATCCGAACCGGCGTCTGAGCGCCGAACAGGCGCTCGCGCACGAGTGGCTTCGATCGGACGACGCCGTGGATTCCACCGCGTCCACGATGATTGGCCGCGCGACCCCTCACGGCGACCGTCCGGACGTCGCTCGCGCCGAGAGATTGAAACGACAGGCTGAATTCATTCGCGCGGTGCGAGAGGAGGAAGCGCTCGCCTTCAGACAAGCCAAGCGCGTCGACGGCGGCGCGTCCGAGGAGGCGTTGTTTCACATCGACGAGTGAGAGAACGACGAGGAGAAGAGACAGACAGAGAACAGAACGACATGTAACACCGACCGCGACGCATTGTACTTTCCCATCCATCCATCACCCGACGCTCGGAGGCGGTCTGTTCAAAAATCGTCTCTTCGCGAACGCCATCCAAAATTTATCCCTCTCCCCGTTTTCTCCTCTCCCGTAACACCTCTCCACCAATCGTCTCGCCAACGTCTCTCGACACCTCCTCGCGAACGCGCGAAACATCTCTCGCTCTTCCGCGCTCGTCGCCTCCGCCGTCGTCCCTCTCCCGCCGTCGAACGCGTCCCTCGTCGCGCGCTCCGCCGCGCGTCTTCTCGCCGTCGCCTTCGTCTCCATCCCGGACTCACGCGCGAACGCGTACAGGAGATCGCTCGCGAACGATGTGAGATAGGCGTCGAGACGCTCGGCGGCGGTCGTCAGCGGGAAGGTTCGTCGCAGGAGATTGACGCGGAGATTATCGATGACGTCGTCGATGAAATCGGTGGCATTCTCCTCGTCGTCGTCGTCACGGAAGGGTGTGTCCACGGGGATCCCACACGCGAGTGTACACGGGGTCGTGTCGCGCGGTCGCGTCGCCGCGCGCGCCATCGCGCGCGTCGAGATGCGGCGCGTGTCGACGACATTCGATGAATTCCGTGCGTCCCGAACGCACCCATAACTTTTGCGACACCATTCTAAACCCTATACCCTAAGTGTATCGATGACGAGTTCTGACCCAAAGCGTCTCGACGATTCGTCGACGACGCGCGCGCCCTATTAACTCAGCTGGTTAGAGTGCAGTGCTTATATGATATGAATGAATGTTACATATATTCGTGTCCCGAATGCAATATGTCGGGCATGGCACGTGTGGTCACGCGAGTGACGCTGAAGCCACGGGATCGAAACCCGTATAGGGGTACGTATTTAAGGCGAATTAAGCCTATCAATCGGCGCGATCGAATCGACCTCGACGGACCATGGGACGAGACCACTGACCGAGTCGCCTCTCTGTTCACGACGTAGCAATCACGAATTCCTCATCGAATTCCGTTCTTTTTACCCCGGTGAAATGTATGCATCGAATGTCCGAATAAATGTCTGATAAAAAATTGGTAAAAAATTTATCCTACAGGACTGCTTTTTTGTGAAGTATGTATCGGATGTCCGAATACGAGCCGATAAAATGTTTTTAGGTTGGGTACACCCCACTTATAGACATACAATGGGAAAATAATGTTAGAATATATCAAACGTTTTGCCGAGGGATGGGATGCACCGTCGCGCCGGGACGCGAACGCCGCGCGCGGGACGCGAACGCGCGCGAGAGAGCGCGTTCGCGAGGAACGATCGATCGTGTACACCCACCCGATCGTGCGACTAGAGACTAGAGAGAGACTAGAGACTAGAGACTAGAGACTAGAGAGAGACTACCGCCGCGCGCGCGCGAACATACCGATTCGGTTGGGCGACGCGGAGAACCGAATAATCAATCAATCGAATCAATCACTCGCTCCGACGACACGCGAGTTGATCGTTCGGAAACGATTCGCACGTCTCCGTGAATTCAGTGTACGGCTTATCCAGCTTTGGTCCACACCTCGTCACGAGCGCGCCGCCGAGAAGCGCGGGATTCGCGCCGGAGACGGCGAAGAGCGGGTGCTCGTCTTCGCAATCGATAACCGAGCTCGTCGTCGCGACGACGCGCACGGTGGAATCGATAAAGGGTGGCATCAATCGCACGTTACCTGGGCCAAAGTATACGCCGGGGCCGATGCGCACGACGTCTCCGTCCGCGGCGACGTCGAAGGCGTCTTGAATCCTCGCGAAGGGTCGCGTCGACGAACCGTCGGCGCGCGAGACGGATCCGCCGCTCGCGGAGACGTATAAATCGCAAAAGTGAAACGACGTCGCGTCGCCGTTATCGGTGCTCCATGAATTCACCCTCGCGTCGATCTCGGTGTTGGACGCGCGAAGTTTGGAGACGATGCACGGCGCGCCCGTGCCGTAGTCAATCTCGGCGGTTTCGGGATCGACGACGTCGAGACGCGACGGCGAGACGCACCGAATCTCCGTCGAGCTCACGTACGTCGCCGGGACTTCCACGGTACCGTGCGCGTCGATGAACCCACACGCTAAATGCGCGCTCGGTAAGAAATTCGAGCCCGCGACGACGACTTCCGCGCCGCCGGCGACGCGTCCTCTCGCGCCGTACCGACTCGTCGCCGGCGTCTTGGCGACCGAAATCGTCGTCACCGTCGGCGCGAGCGACGCGTACGCATAATCCACCTTGGCTGCGTTCGTCATGATGCCGACGCCGGTGCCGTCGCCGTCTCCGCCCGAGGCGACCAAGTCGTCGTACGTCGTCCCGTCGTTGGCGAATCGCAAGAGACACGTCGTCGCGTCGGCGCCCGTGCCCGGCCACGGCGGCGTCTCACACTCGGCGACGTCGTACGCCAACCACCGCGCGGTTCCGCGCGCAAATTTCCACCCCCCCGACGCGCTCGCGCAAAACACACCGCACGAGAACAACTCGCCCGGGTAAAACGTCCCCGGGGACGCGTTCGCGAGATTCGTCGCCCGCACGCGAACCGTCGTCCCGCCGTCCATCGGTCCCGCGCTCGCGCCGCCGTCGCTCACCACCGTCCACGTCTCCCTCGCGCGACTTCCGACGGCGACCGAGCTCGCGAAACACCCGTAACACCCGGGCGCGCTCGCGTCCAGACGAAGCGTCGCGAACGTGTTTCGCGCGCGCGCGCGTTCGCTCTGACGATGAAAATTCCCTCGAGTCCCGCTCCACGTCCCCGCGACGCCGTTTCTCGCGAAAACTTGCGCGTACTCTCCCTGCACGACGCCGTGTTCGACGAACGACGGCGTGACGCACGTCACGCGAGCGCTGGACGTCGTCGTCGTCGCGCGCGCGATTTTCTCCGCGCCCGCGCGCGCGTGCGCGAACTTACACTCGACGACCCGTTCATCGAATCCAGCGCCCGAGACGACCACCGACGCGCCTCCCGCGACGTGCACGAGCGACGGTTCGACGGTTCGCACGCGCGGCGTCGTCCGCGAGGCGTCCGCGCGCGATGGGAAGGATTTTTCAATGAATCGTTTCCTCGTCGCGCTCGACGCGCCCATCGCGCTCCTCGGCGCCTCGACGCACATCGCGATCGCGAGACACCGCAGGACGGCGAAAAACACCTCCCCGCGCGTTTTCGCGCGCATGTCGACCTCGCGCGCGCGTCGCGCGTCGTCGAAAACGCCCGCGCCCAATTCGAGCGCGAGACAATGGCGCGCGACGATTACGCCCCCTCGCTCACCCCGTACACGCGCGAGGACGCGTCTCACCTCGCCGAAACGCCCGGGGTAAAACGTTTGGACCCGGGCGTGCGCGTGCTCGCCGTGGCGTGTCGCGACGAGCGCACGGGCGCGCCTCGCGTGTTGCTCTGTCATCCACTTCGTCACCAGCGTCTGCACGACCCGTCCCCGCGCGCGCTCGAGCGCTCGATGCGGGCGAGAAAGTGGCGAGGACGCGGCCGGGAAAACGACGCGCCGTCGCCGTGGCCGAACGTCTTCTGGCTCGTCGATCGCGGCGCGGCGAGGCGGGTGGGGCGGTTGGAGCACGGCGGCGGCGTGCGGCGGTTGCAACGCGCGACGGACGACGACGTCGACGGCTCGAGAGCGGTGTTTCGAGAGCAACACGAAGCGTACGGTAGATTTCGATGGAGTTTGTTATCGGACGAGGAGCGAGAGATGTGTGAGTCGTTGGGTGGGGAACACGTGGAGACGTTGAGAGACGGCGGCGTCGGCGGATACGTCGCGGGGCAGGTGAAGTGTTTACACGCGCACTACGCGTGTTATCTCGCCACGGGGGGACGAAACGTCGTCGGGAGGTGGGTGCAAGAGATGTTAGATCGAGGGGAGGACGAGGAGTGGGCGAGGGCGCAGCGAGCGGTGGCTGAGGAGCTCGCCGCGGGCGCGAGGGCGAGGCCGAAAGTGAAGGGGGCGGCGTTCGCGCGCGTAGAATCGAATGAATCGAATGAATGAATGAATGAATGAACGCTACGTGTAGTGCGCTGCGTATGCGCCCGGGTACGCGCGGTTGAATTGGCTAGACTAGGACGACGCGTCCTCGCTCGGACGCCGCAACACGAGGTCCGGGTAGATGACTTCGTGAAGAAATAAACCTCTCGCCGGCGCGCCCATCGGCGCCCGGGATCGATCCTTGCTCTCTATGATGGCGCGCAGGTACTCCAGGTCGTGTTTCCCGCTCGCCACGACGAGCGCGGCGCCGACCATGTTGCGCACCTGACGATACAGAAACCCATCGCCCTCGACCTCGAGACGAATCAATCCGTCGTCGGCGGGATCGTCGTCGACGACGTCAAAGCGATAAATCGTCCGCGTCGTGTTTTGCCCTTCATTCTTCGCCTTATCCCTCGATGCGTTACAAAATGCGGCGTAATCCATCGTTCCGACGAATAACTCGCACGCTCGTCGCAATACATCCACGTCGCACGGTCGCCATCCCACCTGATGCGCGTACGTTCTCGTAAACGGGTTCGCCGTGACGCGCGCGTCGACGTAATATCTATACGTCTTTCGCACCGCGTGAAATCTCGAATGAAACAACGGATGCGCCTCCCAAAACGCCTCCACTCGAATATCCTTCGCCAACATACCGTTCATCGCCTTTTGACGTCGACGCAAATCGTCCCCGAGCGACGCGTCGACGTAAAAGTGCGCCACCTGTCCTCGCGCGTGCACGCCGGCGTCCGTCCGCCCAGCCGCGCCGAGACGCAATTCCTCTCGACTCTTCCCCGTCATCTTCACCAACGCCCGCTCGAGCTCGCGCTGAATCGTCGGCACGTCCTCTCCTTGATACTGAAACCCTCTGTACCGCCCACCGTCGTACGAAATCTTCATCGCGTACGCGCGCGCGCCCGCCTTCGTCTTGGCGCGCGCCTCCAATTGGGCGTCGGACGTGGACGCCTCGAACGCCGCGTTCTTGGCGTCGTCGTCGCCGAAAGGGCGCGCGGAGACGATGGAGCGCACGCCCAGATCATCGTTCGTCGCGCACTCGAGCGCGGAACGAGGACTCGCGCGCGTTTTTTCGCTCGAGCGCAAACGTCCCGACGCGCGCGCGCGGTGAAAACGAACGTCCGCGACGCGCGAGGCGTCTCCGCGCGCGGGGAGACGCCGAGGGGACGTCGACCGCGTCGACGTCGACGCGAATTCGACGACGCGCATGCGTCCACGCGTCCGACGGCGTCTCTGCGCGCGTCGACGTGTCGCGAGCTCAAAACCTGAGCGCGTCGACACTCCGAGACGCCCATGGCCGCGACGCGCGACGCGACGTCGCGATCGACGACGTGGCACGTCTACGTGCACAAACTCCGCGCGTGGGTTCCCACGGAGGAGACGAGCGGGCTGTCGCCCGAGGAACAGCGGCCGACTCGACCGCATTTGATTTTAGTGGTGGACACCGGGGACGGGGCGTTTTTGAGCCACGAACACGAGGAAAACGAGCGCGGGAACGTCTTCGTGCACGAACCGTCGTTCGAAGAGGTCGTGGATTTCATCGAGCGCGTGCGGAAGCGACCGAGGGTGTTGAATTCGAGCAAAAAGGATGAAAAAGAGGATGGTTCGCGCGCGAAGTGTCCCGAGCGCGTGGCGTTCGCGTGCACGAAGACGGCGAGACATCTCACCGACGCGCGCGAGGCGTGGGCGACGTACGAGGGGTGTAAATACGTCGGTGGATGTCGACCGTTGCTCGCCGAGCGCATGCCCGAGGTGAAAGAGGTGACGTTCGCGCCCGTACCCGCCGAGCTCGTCGAGCGCGTCGTGCGGGAACAAATCGAGCCGACGATGCAACCGGAGACGCAGGCGTGGGGCACGCAGCACTTGCCCGGATTGATGTCCTCGGTCGATGGATTCACGTCCGCGTTCGGTCGATCGTTGTTCTCGTCCGCGGAGGCGTTCGCGGCGTGCGAACCGTGGACAAAATTGACGAGACGTCGACCCGTGCGCGTCTCCTATCGACTGGCGCTTCGAGACGACGTGACGATGAAACTCACCGCCTTTGTCGGGTACGACGGGAGCTTGGACGAAGAAAATTTCGGATTCACCGTGCACAAGACGCTGACGGAGGCGCAGGCGGCGTTCGAGGTGGATCAAGGGAACGAGGACGTCGAGGCGAGCGTCGAGGGACAGACGTGCATGTTCGCGTCGGCGCCCGAGACGCCGTTCGAGGACATCGACGCGTGCGAAGCGCACGAGTGGCCGCTCGTGCGTCGCGAGGGGGAGATCGGGGACGTGCTCTGGCCGTTGTTTTTTAAGATTTCGTTGGACGACGAGACTGGGGATAATTTGGAGATTTCGCGTCCCGCCATCGTCGAGTTGCAGTGTTTCGAGCTCGCCATGCGCGCCGTCGCGGAATCGATCGCGAGCGGGAAGATTGCCAACATAAGCGACGACGACGACGAGGTTCGCGCGCACAAGGGACCGTGGACGGTCAAGGCGTCCACGTTCGCGGCCAAGGGGGTGGAGGAGACGATCGAGGTCGAGTTGGAGCTTCCCAAACTCGCGCCGATGAAACCCGTCGAGTACTTGTGAGATGTAGAGGAGCGTTGTAAGAGTGCGCGAAAAAGCTCGCAAAAAACATAAAACAAAGTCTTCTTCTCCGTATCATCTTTCATGTCGTCTTCTAGCTAGAGTGCGTGAGCGAGTACCGTCGGCGTCGTCGCGCGAGGTCAAGTCGTTTTGTACAGCGTCGTATCGCGACGTATCGTCTCGAGAGTAAATCATCCAACAATCCATCGAACGCTCGTCTAATCGAACGCCCACTGATTCTCCTTTCGAACCTCCTCCTCTTCCTCGGGCGTGAAATCATTCTTAATGTTGAACGTCTTTCGAATCTCCTCCGGCGTCTTCCCCTTCATCATGTTCGCCACCGTCATGCACGTCAAATCCAACAATCCGCTCATGTTCAAGTAATTCGCCGCCAGAATGATCTCAAACAGCGTCGCTTGGTCCACCTTGACGAACGCACTGTTGAACTCCTTCACCTTTTGTTCGCTCTCGTTTTCCTTCTTCGCCGCGACGTGGTATTTGCAATACTCGATCACCTTGGCGAGGATTTTTGAGCTCACGTTCGGTAACGGCACCGGCGCGTCGTTTTCCGTGTCTGCGCGGGAACGAAACGGTCGAACACATCGTCAGTATTCGCGCGCGTCGTCGCGCGTCGCGTCTCGAGCGCGAATCGGCGCCACGGAGCCGTCGTTCCCGTCTCCTCGAATGATTGAATGAATGAATGAATGAATCATCAGCGATTCATGCGCATCCTCGCGTCTCGCTCGCGTTTCTCGCACCCTCGATGATGGACCGAATCGTCTCCGATAAGCTACGCGCGTTCGCACCGACCGCGCTCGTCAGTCGTCGTCTCACACCGCGTCGCGTCGAGTCAAAACGAATGAATGCATGAAATCGAGAAAAATCTCACTCGCGCGCGTCTCGCTCGCCGCACGCACAAGGCGACGTCCTCCTCCACCTCGAAGGTCTCTCCGTCCGAACTGCGCAGGGTGATCGTGTTCGCCATGAGTCGCGCGCGGGTGTGACGCGCGGATGAATGAAATGATCGCGCGTAGGGCAAAAAAACCACCGCGAGAACGCGGTCGAGCTCGAATGGACGTCGAGCGCTGGAACGCGCGCGTGCACACCGTGAGATGGTACCGATTAAAAGCTAATGAATGATGTTATCGTATCGTGCGTTGGTTGGTCGTTTTTCGTTCCCTCGGCGAGCGAGACCGAGGCGAGACCGGGCGAACCGGCGCGCCTCGAACGACTCGACTCGAAGCGAAACGAAAACGAGGAATGAATACATTTATCGAAATGTGTGCGAGCGACGCGCATCGTCTCACGCGGATTCTTCTTCACCTCCCTCGGCGTTCGCGGCGGCTTCGGCCTCGGCGGCAGCCTTAGCCTCGGCGGCGGCGGCGGCGGCTTCGGCTTCGGCGCGCGCGGCGTCCTCGGCGGCGCGCTCGGCGCGAAGCGCGTCCATCTTAATCTCGTGACGCGTCTTACCCTCGCGCTTGGCGACGAAACGCGTCTTAAGACGCGCTTGTTTACCGACGAGACCGCGCAAGTAGAACAACTTGGCGCGACGAACCTGATCGATTGGCAAAAAAAAGAGACGCGCGCGTCAGTCGACGGCTCGCGCGCGAGGGGGGCCCCCGTCGACGAAACTCGCGCCCATCACCGCGAACGAACGACACCACAGACGCGCGAGACGAACACTCGAATAAAAACGTAGACGTACCACCGGTTTACCAGCCCCACGAATCTCTTCAAACGTGCACAACGGAGAGTGCACCGGGAACACCCGCTCGACGCCGAACCCTTGGCTCGTCTTGCGCACCGTCACCGTCGTCGCCACCCCAGCCCTGTGAATCGCGATCACGATCCCCTCGTACGGTTGCACCCGCGTCTTGTTCCCTTCCTTGACGGTCACCCCGACCCTGAGCGTCATGCCCACGCGAAACGGAATCAAATCGCGCTTCGTCTGCTTGGCCGCCGCGCGCTCCACGTAGGCGCTCAAACCCTTGCGATTGGTGTGCGCGTAGGAATGCGGCGTCTTCGTCGCGCTCGCGACCGTCGTCGCCGGGAGACGCCGTCCGTGAACGACGACGGATGATTTTTGCGACGGCGTCAGCGTCACGGCGCGACCGTTGGCGACGCGCGCGCGACGCGCGGTGAGATGCGCCGCGGGGGCGCATCGCGCGGCGGCCGTGGTCGTCATCATCGTCGCGCGCGCTCGGTCGGACGCGCGAGCGTGCGGTCGACGGCGGAGGCGGTGGGGCGTGCGCGAGGAAACTCTCGGAAGCGCGCGCGAAGTGCGTCGACGGTGAGCGACGACGCGCTGGCGTGTGCGGTGGACGATGGGGCGCGCGCGAGGTTTTAGGTCTTCTCGGGAAGGGGTCGGCGTGGGTGGGGAGCTGGTCTTTACATACCACTACGAATGGATACACTACGTATAGGATGTCCGAACTCTGTATGTGTACACCGACCGACCCACGGTTTCATAAAAAAAGAAAGGACTTTCGGTACGTATACACGTACCTAACCGTACTATATACCAATTCTCTCAAAAAAGGGCGCCCCGCGCCACCGCCCGCGGTCGACGTCTCGTCCCCCGCACGCGACGTCGCGCGTCCTCGACGCGATGTCGACGTCCCCGGTCATCGCGCGCGCGTCCCCGCTCGCCTCTCATCCCTCGTCTCGTCCGCGTCGCCCGCATTCTCGCGCGAGAATCCCGCGCGCGCGCGCCGGCGGCGACGATTCGCGCCCATCACCGCGCGACGCCGACGACGCCGACGCGCGCGCGCGCGCCCCCTCGCGATCGTGGTCCACCACGAACGATTCTCGATACGCCCGTCTCGCCCGACCTCGACCGCCGAGCGAGACGGAAGCGACGGAGACGCGCGCGGTGGACGCGAGGACGCTTCGGCGGGCGACGACGCGGGACGCGCGTCGACGAAGGCGCGTCGACGACGGCGCGCGAACGCGAGATTCGGACGAGTATTGGGGCGCGGACGATGATTTGAGTGGATGGGCGCGCGCGATGGGGGAGGAACCGAGGAGAGGGGTGGTGAGTGAATCGACGCGTAGACGCGACGGCGCGCGGCCGTGGGACGCCGCGAGACGGGCGAGGGAGACGAAATCGAAGGATTCGAGAGGGGTGACGTCGACGGAGGACGATGCGTCGCCGTTCGCGCGCGCGGGATTACCGATGCGATGCGCGGAGGCGGTGCACCGCGCGGGTTTACGGAGGACGACGGAGATTCAGCGACTCGCGTTCCCGGCGCTGGTGGCCGGGAAGAATTGCGCGCTCCTCGCCGAAACCGGGAGCGGGAAGACGTTCGCGTATCTGTTACCGACGCTTTCGACCATGACGGAGCTCGGGAGGAAAGGAACGAAACGGAGTGGACGGTGTTGTCCCGCGTGCGTCGTCCTCGCGCCGAACGTCGAACTCGGGAAACAGGCGACCGAGGCGGCGGAGCTCGCGGCGTATTGGTGCTCGAGGGACGACGCGCCGACGCCGAGAGTGTTCGCGTTGCTCGGTAAAGAGAAGAAATTGGTGAAACCGAGGAGTAAAGGGAAGAGAGGGGCGATGTCGAAGGAGGAGAAGCGTCGAATGAAGAAGCGCGGCGCGCGCGGCGGCGAGACGACGACGAGCACCAAGGCTGGTGAGGCGAAACTGTCGGGAGACGGGGACGCGATTCCGGATTTCGTACACGCGGATGTGTTGGTGTGCACACCGGCGAGACTATTGCGTCTGATCAAGGATGAGTGGGTGCTTTTGGGACGTTTGGCGCACGTCATCGTCGACGAGGCGGACGAGATGCTCACGAGCGGGTTCGCGAGCGACGTCGGTGAAATCTTAAAGCGCACGCACGGCGAGAGCGGCGTCAATCGATTCGGCGGTCACGTGCAACACATCTTCGCCGCGGCGACGATGCGAGAGGCGAAACCGTTGCTCGACGCCTTTCCGGGAGAGTTGGAGTGGATCTCGACCTCGCAATTCGGTCGAGTGCATCCGAAACTCCGCGTCCGCGTCGACGACGTGCGCGGCGAAGACGCTAAATTCGACGCCCTGCACGCCGCCATTCTGCGACACGACCGCTACAAATCGTTGATTTTCGTCAATTCACCCGAAGAGGCGGACGACATCGTCGCGAAACTCGACGCGCGAGACGTGACGGCGCTCGCGTTTCACGGCCGCGCCAAGGAACGCGGCGTCGTGCTCGACGATTTCATCGGCGGAGACCTTCGCGTGTGCGTGTGCACGGATCTCGCCGCGCGCGGGATCGATTTTCCACGGTTACACCACGTCGCGCAGTACGGCGCGGCGCCGTCGATGGAGATGCATCTGCACAGGTGCGGTCGAACGGCGAGGACGGGACAGGAGGGTCCGTTTCACGTGACGTGCGTCGTGGACTCGAGCGCGGAGACGATGGAAGACGACGTCGCGCTCGCGATGGGCGTCAAGCGAAGGTACGAGCGTCGCTCGTCGAGCGACGGCGAGCGCGACGACGGCGACGACGCGATGGATTGATGTTGTAAAACTAACTACATGAAAAGAATGGCTCGCTACTCTCTCGCGTTTATCTCGCCGCGGCGGCGGGCGCGCGAGGCGTCGTCCACTGCGCGCCGTGACGCTTTTGAAACGCGACGAGACTCGTTTTCCCGAGACACTCGCCGAAGAGCGTCCCCGTGCTGCATCCGGTGACGCGGACCGCGACGTAATCGCCCGGTTTCACCGGCGCCGCGTCGGCGCCGTTCGTCGACGCCTCGGTCTCGTCGCCGCCGTACGTTCCCACGGGTTGGTTTTCGAACACGACCCACTTGGACGTGTCCGTCTTCCCGGTCCACTCGTCGGGGTTCTTTTTACTCGGACCCTCGACCAAAACGCAGTGCGTGGAGCCCACCTCCGTGGCTTGTTTCTCCGCCGCGCGCGCTCGAAACGCCTCGATAATCTCCGCCAGTCGTCTCTGTTTCACATCCTCCGGGACGTCGTCCGTCTGGTGTCGCTGTCCCGCGGTGCCCTCGCGTTCGCTGTACGCGAACATGAACGCCTGCTCGTACCCGACCTCGGTCATGAGCGACACGGTGTCGCGATGATCCTCCTCGGTTTCGCCGCAAAATCCGGCGATGATATCCGTCGTCACCGCGCACCCGGGAATGATGGTCTTGACGCGATCGATGAGCTGTAAATACGCCTCTCGCGTGTACCCTCGCGCCATGCGATCGAGCGTGGCGGACGAACCACTCTGCGCGGGCATGTGTAAACACTTGGAGACGTTGGGACGATCGCGAATGACGCGCAAGACGTCATCAGGGAAATCCTTGGGATGCGGCGACGTGAACCGCACGCGCATCTCGGGATCGACGCTCGCGACTTTATCCAACAGTTCCGCGAATTGAATCGTTCCCTCGCGCTTGCGCTGCGGGTCGTATCGACTCGCGAACCCATCGGCGTAGCCGACAAAGGTGGAACCGTTGGCGCTCGCCAGACGCTCGGAGGAGGCGTCGGCGAGTTCGCGAATAGGATCGACGTCTTCCCCACGTAATCCGCTCAAAAAATCCGTCGTCGTCTCGCTCGCCGGTGAACCAGCGTACGAGTTGACGTTTTGTCCGAGCAACGTCACCTCCTTGACGCCCTGTTCGCTGAGAAGACGAATCTCGTACATGATGCTCGCCAAGTCTCTCGATCGCTCTCGACCTCGCGTGTACGGAACGATGCAAAACGCGCACGCGTTATCGCATCCGCGCATAATGGTGACGAACGCGCTGTGCGATCCAGCCTCTCGCACGGGGATGATATCCGCGTACGTCTCCTCCACGCTCAATTGCACGTTCATCGCTTTTTCACCCGTGCCGACGACGGCGTCGATGAGATTGGGCAAATCCCTGTACGCGTCCGGACCCGCCACGATATCCGCCAATCGATCCGCCTCCAACAATTTCTCCTTGATGCGCTCCGCCATGCACCCGAGCACGCCCACCACCGGTCGCTCGCTTCGCTTTTTCCCGTTTCCGAGGCTACGAAAGTACGCCAAACGCTGCCAAATTTTCGCCTCCGCCTTGTCGCGAATCGCGCACGTATTCACCAAAATCACATCCGCCTCGTTCACCTCCTTCGTCTCATCGTACCCGGCGCTCTCCAACACCGACATCATCACTTCACTATCGTTCACGTTCATCTGACATCCGTACGTCTCGACGTACACCGAACGTTTCGCGCGTTCGCGTTCGTCCTCGTCCGGCGTCGACCCGACGCTCGCCGAGAGCGTTCGGGAAGGTTTCAAATCCTCCTTCGAGCGCACGTGCGCGCCCCCACCGGGCCCTTCGGCGTGCGCGCGAACGACGACGAACGGTTTCATTCGTGCGCGTCGAGCGTCGCTCGAGCGTCGCGCGCGCGGGGGCGCGAGCGCGCGCGTCGTCGTCGCCATGATGAAAATCTTTTCAGCCCGGCGGCGGTGATTGGGAACGGACGACGGCGACGCGCGGCGGACGCGTGCGGACGCGCGCGCGGATGAAGGCGCGAGATGCAAAGGGTTCGCGTCGATCGACGCGCGGACGTGCGCGAGAGACGTCCGGACGCGCGCGCGAGCGTGTGGGGCGCGAACGTCGAATGGGCCCTCTGAGGGGTCGTCGGCACACCGAAAAAGTACTATTTTGTTGGTTTTCAAAGAGATCTCAATAGGTACTGTATGTCCTATAATAACATAATATGTATTTTTATAGATATACAATGTGATACCGTTAAAAGTGAGCTCATTACGACATTGCCCGCCGCGCGCATGACGTCCGACGCGCCCGTCGACGCCGCGCTCGTCGACGAGCTCGACGCCCTGCGCGCGGTGTACGGCGACGACGACGCTTTCGACGACGATCTCCTCGTCGACGCATCGCGCGCCTCGTCGACGTCCACGCTCTCGTGCGCGCGAATGAAAGATGCGCTCGGTCGAGGCATCGTTCGCGTCGTCTTCGACGCCACCCCGCGCGCGTCCACCGTCCTCCACGACGACGACGACGACGCCGAGACGTACGTCGCCGTCACCTTTATCGTCGACGTGCGCGACGACGGCGCGTACCCGACGGAGGCGGCGCCGGAGTTTCGATTCGTCGACGCGCGCGGTTTCGAGCCCGACGACGCGCGCGCGCTGTCCCGAGACGTCGACGCGTCGATTCGCGAACACGCGGGTGAACACTGTCTGTTGGTGATGACGGAGCGCGTCAGCGAGCGCGTGCGCGCGCTCAATCGACCGCGCGGACGGTGCGCGATCTGTTTCGAGGAGTTCCGCGCCGCCGCCGACGCGCCGCCGACGATGAAATTGGAGACGTGTTGGCACGCGTTCCACGCGCGGTGTTTCGCGACGTGGCGCGAGCGACGCGCGAGGGATTTCGAGGCGATTCGCGCCGAGGCACCCAACTTTTCGGAGGGGAGCGAGGAGGAGAAACGGTTGCGAGAGAAGACGACGCTCAGATGTCCGACGTGTCGCGCGCCGACGACGGAGGACGACGCGAGACGATGCGAACGCGCCGCGGCGAGGACTCGACGCGAGAGCTCGACCGTTCGCGAGGACGACGACGAGGGGGACGACGACGACGACGCCGACGGTTCACGCCCGAGTGCGCTCGATTCTTTGGACGAAGACGCGCGCGCGGCGTTGGAATCCATGCGCGCGTCGTTCGCGTCCGCCATGTCGGCGCAGCGGCGCCGAGGCGGCGTCGTCGACGACCGTCGCGACGGTGGCGGCGTCGTCATCGACGAGACGACGACGTTTCGACGCGCGGACCCATCGACCGAAGCGACGCGCGCGCGCGAACGCGCGGTGCCGCCGCCGCCGACGACGCCGACGACGAAGAAAGGAGGAAAAAACGCTTCGTGGCTTCGGCGAGCGGCGGCGAGAAAGAAATCCCCGAGCGTCAACGCGTCGTCGTCCGTTCCCGAACCGAAGGAGAACGCGTCGTCGAAGACCGAGCGCGCCGATGAGCGCGCGCGTAGCCGAGTAGCATCACTAGAGAGGTAGGTAGTCGTAGGTCGCGCGCGTCGATTGGTGAACGCGCTCTATTTTTCTATTTTTGGCGCGTTCGGCGCGCGCCTCACATCGAGACGCCATGGACCCCCGCATCGGTCTCGATCGCCCATCCATGCGCACGAACGTTCTCATACACGCTCGCCCCGACGTCGGACGCGCGCGCGAGACGCTCATCTACGCCCCCGCGCGCGTTCGAGCGTCGGACGTCGTCTTCGGTCGTCCCGCCGCCGCGCGAGACGCGCGAGACGCCGCGAGAGACGCGCTCCGATGGCCCGAGCGCGCGCCCGAGACGGTCGATTCGTGCGGCGCGGGCGCGATGGATTTAGTGGCGATGAACAGAGCGGCGGCGGCGACGTGCGCGACGTCGGCCGAGGTGCGACGATTTCGACGCGACGCCGAGGATCCGGTTCGATTGCGCGCGCGCGCGAGACGCCGACGCGAGACACCGACGCGAGGCGTCGACGTCGACGTCGACGTCGCGCACGGACGTCCGAGCGCGCTCGGCGACGCGGATGACGTCGGCCACGCGCGAGGGACGACGTCGACGACGACGGTGCGAGCGCTGATCACCGGCGCGTACGCGAAGGATTGGACGGCCGCCGCCGCGCGCGCGCGACCGGGAGACGAATCGACGACGAGACGCGTCGTCGACGCGAGGCGCGACGTCGAGCGCGCGCGCGAGCGCGCGCGAGCGAGAGAAGCGCTCGAACGCGCGGTGAGGGAAAAAGTGCCGTTTAAGATGAAAAAGTTTACGACGCGCGCGAAGACGCGCGTCCGCTACTGACGCCGTCGTCTCGACCAGTCGGAACGACTTCGTCGTCGGACGCAACACGTCGACGACGAGACCTCGCGCGCGAGACGCGCGTTCGATGACATCTCTCTGAGCGCGCCGACGGAGGCGTCGCTCTCGGTCGCGTCGGCGCCGCTCTCGTCGTCGCGCGCCGAGTGGTACGAATCCGAATCGTCATCTCGGCGCGTTTTGTCCTCTCTCGCGTTCCTCGCGCGTCGTCTCGCCTCGATCTTCGCGCGCTTCGCCTTGTACATCTCCACCACTCTCGGATACAGCGCAAACTTTTCGCGCACGCTTCGCACGATGGCGCGCTCGATGACGCCGCCCACCGCCGTCGCGCGCACGCGCGCCTCCAATCGTAATCGCAACGCGCACCGCGTCTCCCCATCCACGCTCGTGCATCGCACCGTTCCCACCACCCGACTGTTGTGAGGATTTAAAAACGTACTGTACGAACGAACGGTGGCCTCGTACAGGTGCGGCGCCGTGCACTGCGTCTCATCGACGATGAATTCATCGTACGTCGTGACGCCGCCGCCGTCGGACGCCGCGCCCAACGCCATCCTCGCCACGTACGGGACGCGCACGTTCGGACGCGCGCGAACGATGTACCGACATCGATTACTATCCGCGTCGTCGCGCTCGTAGACGACGATGGCGCTGTCTAAATCACCGAACACGGCGCGTTCGCACGTCATGAAGAGGGAGGTTGTTCTCGCGCGCCAGAGCGTCTCGGCGGGAATGTCGAGCGTCGGCGTCTCCACCGTGGTCTCCACGGGCATGCGGGCGAAGCGATCGTCGTCGTCGCGCGAGACGACCGAGAACGGTCGTCCTCGCGCGCGCGCGCGCCGGGAAATCGCGTCGTCGTCGCGCGCGGGGGGTGTGTAAGAGTGACTGTTCGTCTCCCTCGAGCGTTTTTTTTCGCATTCGATCGATCGCGCGCGCGGGGGCGACTCGCGCTCGAGAGCGACGCGGTCGATCGTGTACGAGGGAGAGATAGAAATAAAAGCGTACGAGGAGTCCGATCTGGCTAGTTGGCGAGCGGACGTCGCAGGATGAGACTCGCCGGCGGTTTCGTACGAAGCGACGGGAGACGCTTGGCGACGGCGTACGGCGCGGGAAGAAACCGAATGAACCAAAACTGCACGAGCGCCTTGAGACACGCGGCGAACCACCCGCGGAGAACGACTCGATCGCCCCAGAGCACCACACCGTCGAAAGGGCCGAGACTGATGACCATCAGACGCGGCGGGAGGCGGTAGGGACCGAGTCGACGCAACTTGTTCTCGTCGCCCTCGCACAAGAGACGTTTCGCGACGTATTCCGCCTCCCAGTGCGCGTACGACGCGAGCATTTGATCGGGAAGTTTACACGCGCAGTCACCGACGGCATAGACGTCGTCTAAACCGATGACTTGGCGCGTACCGTCGTCGACGCGGACGCGTCCGATGATGTCCAACGGCACGTGCAACGCGTCCGCGTCCTCGTCGACGCTTCCCTCACCGTCCTCGTAATCCTGAGAGTCGACGAATCTCGACCCCTTCACGCGTAAGAAATCCGTGTTCGGCTTGGCGCCGACGCACCACGCGACGCGATCGCCCTCGATGACGTTTTTATTCATCGCGCCGATGAACGAGTCGCCCTCGCGATCGTACGTCTGTCCCACGTACACGCGCACGCCTCTCGACACGAGCGCCTTGCTCGCGTACTCGCTCACAAACTCTGGAAGCGTGTCTAATAATCGCGGCCCGCTGTGTAACAGATTCACCGTCCCACCGCCGCGTTTCTTCTGACGCTCGGCGAGTTCGCACGCCAACTCGACGCCGACGACGCCTCCTCCCACGACGACGATGGATTTCCCTTCATCCATGCTCTCTCGCACGCGCGCCATCTCCCTCGCCCGCGCACCGATCTCCGCGTCCTCCTCGTTCGGATCGCAACTCGCCTTTAATCCGCTCGGATATTTGCTCCCGACGGCGACGACGAGTTCATCGTACTCCAACGTCCTCCCCTCGCCCACGCGCACCGTCTTCTCGCTCGTCACCCGCACCGTTTCCCCCGCGCGCACGCGCTCCACCGCCACCCCTCTCCCCAACACCTTTGTCAGAGGCACCAACAACCGTCTCGCTCGTAGATTCGCTCGTAGATTGAACCTCGTCGCCGCGCGAAGCGGCGCCGCGCCCGCCGCCGCGCTCGGCGTCCCCGGGACGAATTCAAAGTACGACTTCGTCTCCACCACCGTCACGCGACGTTTCCCGCGCAAATCTCGCGCGATTTGCGATCCGGCGAATCCTCCACCCAGGATCACCGTGCGCTTGGCGCTCGCGCGTCGGTTTTCGCCGCGGACGCGCGCCGCCGCCGCCGCCGCCGCCGCGACGAGCGCGAGCGCGAGCGCCGCGCCGCCCGGGGACATGGACGTCGCGGCGGCGGACGCGGACGCTTTGGCGCGATCGACGACGACGGCGACGCGGTCGCCGAACCCGCGCGCGGGGGCGAGCGCGCGCGCGTCGGTGGATTTTTGGGCGCGCGCGGCGGTCGAGAACGTCGCGCGTCGCGCGCGACGCGAGAGACGACCCAGAGAGACGCGCGTCGAGCGATACGTGAGAGAGGAACGCGCTCGAACGCTCGGGGCGCTCGGGGACGTCGCGCGCATGCGTCGCGCGCGCGAGACGGGCGGCGAGAGATGGCGCGTGCGTGCGGGGGGTAACGGATAAAAGTATCATCGATTTGAAAAGAGATGTAGTATGGAACGGATGTCCGAGAATGTATGAGTAGTGGCACTCTACGGAGTCGTCTATTCAATATTCACAATGGTTTTCTAATGCTAAAGTATGAAACAAATGTCCTATTAGTTATACATCATGGCGCAGCGGTCGGCGCTCGTCGGCGTCGGCGTCGTCTCGATCCTCGCGTAATCGTCGCACGACGTCTCGCAGACTCGTCGCTCGCGTCATCACCATCTCCAATTCCTCCAACGTTCGTCCTTTCGTCTCAGGCACGTACAGATAGACGAACCACACCGCGGCGAAGAGACACGTGGCGCAAAAACCAAACGTCGCCGAAATGCCGGGACGTTTCATCATGACGGGTAAGAAACGCACGGTGACGGTGGAGAGGGTCCACGAAAACATCGAATTCAGCGCCGTGATGGTCGCTCGCGCGCGGAGCGGGCACAATTCGTTGGCCACCGTCCACGCGAGAGCCCAAAAACTGAGATGAAATCCCACGGCGTTGGCGAAGATGCAAATGTCGGCGACTTGGGCGACGCTCCCGTTTAAGAGTTGAAACGACACGGCGTGTCGAGGATCCTCGATCCAGGTGACGCCGTCGAAGAGGTAGGCCAACAGAGTCGTCGCGACGCACTGAATGGAGATGCCGGTGAGGAGCATCCGTCGACGGCCAAAGGTTTCGAGCGACGCGGCGACGAAGACGGTGACGACGAGCTTGACAAAGGCGAGCGCCGTGGTCATCCCGCTCGCGAGCGTCGGACTGTGTCCGGTCATCTCGAAGATGTGTTTGGCGAAGTAACTCATCGCCGGAACGCCGGAGAGCATCGACATGATGGCGAGACCGAAGGCGACCGTCATGGCGCGTCGAGACGCCGGCGCGTCGACGGCGGAGACGCAGTCGCGTCCGTCGCCGCTCGTCGTCTTGATGACGTCCACAATATCATCAATCTCACGCTCGATCTCATCGAGTTTCTCCGGCGTCTGTCTCGCCGGATCCGGCGGGACGAGAAGCGCGGCGGCGGCGGCGCGCTTCTTTCGGCGAAGACACGCGTCGGCGAACGAAAACGACGCCGCGCCCACCGTTTCGTTTCGCAACACCGCCACCGACGCGCGCGCATCCTCCAATCGTAAATCATCTCCCGTCCATTCATCATCGACCATCCCGTTCCCCTTCCCCGCGCCCCCTCTCGCCACCATCGCGTCGTTCGTCGCCTTTAACACGAGCCACCGCGGCGTCTCCGGCAACCGCCCGACGTAATACCAAAACGCCGCCGCCACCGGCGCGGGCAACGCCGCCAACACCCGCCACCCCCCTTTCGCCGGTTCCAGACTCAAACCGACGAAATTCCCCAATAAATCCCCGCTCATCGTCATCACCGCGATCATGGGTAAATAATACCCGCGCGTTCGCTGAGACGTGAGCTCCGCCGTGTACACCGCCGCGCCGCTGTAACTCAACGTCTGCCCGACCCCGTACACCAATCTCCAAAATCCAAACCACAGCGCCGGTCCGCGTCGACCCAACGCATCTACTAACGAACGCACCGGCGTCACGCACATGCCGATGGAGGCAAAAAAATACAGACTCGCCCCCGCGCGCATGAATCGCGCGCGGCCGAAATGATCCGCCGCCGCGCAGCCTCGCACCGGCACGAGCGCGAGCACGCACCCGAGGAGCGCACCGACGGAATTCGCGCTGACTAACATCCCCAGCGTCTCCACGTCGCCCTCGACGAAGGCATCGCGCTGAAATTGGGACGGGGCGCCGAGCATGACGTTCGTAACACCCACGGGGTAGCCGTACAAGATCAACCCGAGGGCGACGACGGCGAAGGCGTAGAGCTCGATCGTGGGGTTACGATCGCGCGCGTGGTTCGCGCGCATCGTGGCGCGGTGAGTGAGGCGCGCGACGATGGGAGGGCGGGAAAGTGTGGGGGGATGAATGACGAGACGCCGAGACGCCGCGAGACGCGGCGCGAGACGCGCGGACGGAGTTTGCGTACGCTGCTGCTGTGCCGTGAAATTACATGCACCGTCACTCGCGATGATGACGGATTTGAACGAGTGTGATGAATGGTTGAATGGACGGTGAGGCGACGCGCGTCGCGATTGGTGATTTTTTTTTTCGTCTCGCGCAAGAGACGATTCGTATTCGTCTTCGCCTCGGAACGAAAAAGAAAAAAAGAGACGAACGATCGATCGATCGATCGGTCGGTCGGTCGAATGATTCGTGATGCGTCGTACATCCGTCGATGAGTGATTTTTAAATCACCGTGCCGTCCGGAATGGTCGAGTTGCGAAGGATGGTGACGATGCCGTTGCGAATGAAGACGCCGCGCTCCTCGTCGGCTAAATCCTCCACGCCCGCGGCGTTGGTGATGACGCAATTCTTCCCGACGCGCGCGTTCTTATCGATGATGGCGTTTTTGATGACGCAGTTTTCACCGATGCCCACCGGCACGCCGCCCGCCGCGAGGACGGCGGCGCGTTTCTCCTCGCTCTCGTAATGATCCGCGCCGATGATCATCGTCCGGTTGATCGTGCACCCCCGGCTCACGCGCGAGCGCAAACCGACGATGGACTCGTGCACCGTGCAATCGGCGAGATCAGCGCCGTGGGAGATGATGGAATCCTTGATGTGACACCGCTCCACCTTGGCTGGGGGTAAAAATCTCGGCGACGTGTAAATCGGAGCGTCGGCGTTGTAAAATTCGAAATTCGGCGGATCCTTGGCCAAGTTTAAGTTGGCCTCGAAGAAGGATTTCATCGTTCCGATATCCTCCCAGTAATCGTTGAATAGGTACGCTTGCACCTTGGCACCGTCCGCGGACGCATTGGGAATGATCTCACCGCCGAAATCGTTATCCTCGGGGTAATCCGATTCCAAAAATTTCACCAACGCCGACTTTTTAAAGACGTAAATGCCCATCGACGCGATGTACGGCTTCGCCTCAGCCTCCTCCGGGCTCAATCCCAAGATGGTGGTGTCCACCGCCATCGCCTTGAGCGCGTCCCCTTTCGGTTTCTCCGTGAACTCGACGATGCGCGCGGTGGAATCAATCTTCATCAATCCGAAATCGCTCGCGCGTTCCTCCTCGATCGGCAACGTCCCGACGGTGATGTCGGCGTTCGTCTCGCGATGGTACTCGACGAATTTCATGTAATCCATGCGATACAGGTGATCGCCCGCCAAGATGACGATGTCCTCGACATCCTTATTCTTGACGTCGTTGAACAACCACGAGTATTGACGCACGGCGTCCGCCGTGCCCTGAAACCACTCCTTTCCGTTTTGTCCCGGCGTCTGCGACGCCGCGAGCACCTCCACAAAGGCATTACCTCCGTACATGATACCGTTTCCGAAATTGTACGTGCGCGCCAAGTGTCTGTTCAGACTCGCGCTGTTAAACTGCGTGAGAATGTACACCTTGGATATCCCAGAGTTCAAGCAGTTGGACATCGGCACGTCGATCAATCGATAGGCCCCACCGATGGGCACCGCAGGTTTCGCGCGCGACTTGGTGAGCGGATACAATCGCGTCCCCGCGCCGCCGCCCAAAATAACGGCGGCGACGGATTTCGTATTCGTCACCGCGTTGGCGCTCGGTCGCTCCGCCGCGTTCGTCGCCGCCGCGTCGCCCCGAATCGTCATCGCTCGCCTCCGCGACGCCACGGACGAGGACGAGGTCGAGACCGCGCGTCCGCGTCTGCGCGAGAAGAAAAAGAGATCAAAACGCGTCAGTCAGAGTCACAGTCGATCGAACGCGTCTCGTCTCGTTTCGGCCAGGCTGGATACGCGCCGAAATGAATGATCGATCGATTCACGCGTCGCGCGCGCGTTTCATCGACCGACCACCCGCGCGCGCGTCACCATCGTCTCCACTCGAACGATCTCGTCGCGTTCGTTCGTCCGTTCGTTCGTCCATCGTCGCGCGTGAACGAAAGATGATGAATGATTATCATCGGCACCCGATCGACATTCAAGAATTCATGCATCGCCCGCGTTCGCGCGCGCGAGACACAACACGCGCGTGTAAAACGCACCTCACGAACGACGCGCGCGTCGTCGTCGACATCGAGGACGCCATCGTCATCGAGGACGTCGTCGGCGCCGTCATCGCGCGGCGTCGATTGATGGTAATCCATTGACTGCGTTCCGAGCCACACGTTCGCGGGGGGGGTGTTTGGTGAGTCATGACCCGTCAGAGGTGCGTTCGTGTAGTCTGTGGGGTGTTTTTGTGTATTCAGTGGTGGAATACGTCCATGTGGTGTTTATTTTAATGTGGAGAGGGGTCAGAAGACAGACCACCAAGTACGTATACTGTAGGTATTGTATGCCTATGTATTCACATTTTTTGTGAGAGAGACACATCTGTCGCGCGGGGACGACACGTGCGGTGGAGACGCGCGGGGATGGATGGGTGGGACTCGTGACGAGTCATGACTCGTGGTTCGTCGTGTGCGTCCACGCGCGATCGCGCGCGTCAACGCGTCGTCGACGACCGACGAGCGACGACCGACGAGCGCGACGACGAGCGACGACGAGAGAGACGATGGAATTCGCGCGCGGGACGACGAACGGACGGACGATGACGGATGATGCGTCGCGGTTCGTGCGCGCACGCACGCATTCATTCATTTCATGCGTCTCGCGATGATTCATGCATTCATGCATTCGCGACGCGCGCGCGTGGTGTGTGTCCGTACATCCATCGACGCGAACGCGCGCGTCTCGTGCGTCGTATTTTTTCACGTCGCACGCGCGCATCGATCGGTCGAACGCGACGTCGCGCGCGTCGAGAGGTCGTCGAGTCAACGCCGCGCGTCATTTCATTCATTCATTCATTCATTCGAATGAATGCATGCCATCGAATGAAGAATTGCGTTATCGACGGCACATCTCGACGCGA